>Ga0209630_10001552_pt1 | contig 24277 bp, 16 predicted proteins | sample COG_01_FD_184745 | JGI IMG/M metagenome (GOLD analysis project Ga0209630, IMG submission 184745) | Pelagic Microbial community sample from North Sea - COGITO 998_met_01 (SPAdes) (version 2) | ecosystem: Environmental > Aquatic > Marine > Neritic zone/Coastal water | place: Helgoland, sampling... | reverse complement strand
AATGATTTCAACATCAAAATCATCAGAAGCAATTGATGTTGGACAAGCACTACACCTTGCCTGCACTGTATATGACGTGTTTGACGCTGGAGATGAATAAAAAACGGAAGAAGTACTCCATCCTTGTACAACTGTTCCTCCAACAAGTACCTGATATTCATAGGTCCCGTTACAAATACCTCCAGCAACGAAATTGACGGTGTCTTGCATGCCACTGCAGTTAAGAATGAGTTCAGGGGTTGCAGAAACGGCAGTTGCTCCACAAGGACAATTTCCTATTACATTATTAATATTTGAAACATCATCTCCAGCCCCAGCTTGGTTTCCTGAAGCATCCGTTAAAGCGAAATTACATTCATTAACGAAAATCCCTGTTGCGTTGAAAATAACATCAACATCATCTCCATTATTTACAGCAATGAAGAAGCACTCAGGCCCCGTGCCAACTAAAGAAGCACCGTAGTTGCCATAAAGACTACCGTTTACGAAAACATCAACGGTATTCCCATTCCAGCCATCACCGAAATCATCTGTTATGCATAATTCGTAATTGCACTGACTCTTTCCCGTTACAGAGCTCAACAAAAGCACGAATAAAAATAACCGTTTCATAATGTTCTTATTTTGAAGACCTATTTGAATTAATTAGCTCTTGGTGTTTATCTGGATTATTTTCTATCCATGCTGTTTTTAAAGCGGCGTAGTTTTCTTGATCTTCAGCTGGGTTTCCGGTGTTTACATAGACCGGAAGCCCATGAAACATTTCTAAGAATTGCCGAGTAATGGTAGCTTGATTTGAAACCATATCATCTAATACGGATATAATTTCCTGTTCCGGTAATTCCGTTTCAGAAATCAACCGACGAACAATTATCACCGCTTTATTATAGGTGGGTAAATCAATATGATATGATTTTTGAATTAAGATGCTCTCTGAAAGCAAGATCTCTTCTTGAGAAAGGTCCTGGCTAAAAGAGGTAATATTAGCAATCAACAATAAAGTAAGTATGGAAAATATGGTTTTCATTAACAGATTTTTATAATTCAATTATAGCGAATATAACGATTAAAGTTAAAAAGGTTGCCTTCAATAAACAAAGGACTGAATCTTTCGACCAAAAATGAGAAGCGTTAGTGTACAATTGAAATGGGAGTTTTAATCAACGGGTTCTTTTCCCTTCTTAATTTTTTTATCCAGCTTTTTCTTTCTTTTCCTTCTCTTTTTAAGTGCCGCATTCAAATCGTAAGAATACGACAATGATACTATATGCCCAGCTTCAGGATTGGCTTCTTGCATTTCCGATTGATATATATAATTGAGTTCAACTGCGTGTTGCTTTTTGATTTGGTAATTAACCCCAAAGTATATTCGATAGCGATTTATATAATTAGCTTCATTTTGAAAAGCATAATAGCTTTCTGCAGCAGTTTCTAAACTAACTTTTTTCCTTAGCGGACATCGAAAACCCAATTTCGCTCTAAGATAGGGCTCAGGTAAATGTCCATTATCCCTAACAAACCAATCTTTGTATTTTGATTGGTAACGCAACCTTAGAAAGGTTAATGTTTTTTTCTTTTTAAATCTACCTAAAATATCTCCGCTAAACCGATTGTCAATTCGGGCCGCATCTACAAGTCCATTTTTTTGTGCATTTCTCCAAGTAAACCCTGTTCTCAAATATTTATTGAACTTATATTTAATCGAGACGTCTGAATAGGTTTGGTTAATCGCCACTTCCGTAAATCGAATTCCTTCTTCTACCCCAAAAGTAAAATCTGAAATGCGATAAGAAATGCCCGCAGAAACCCATGCATTACCTGTTGTATACTGAGATGTTAAAAGAGTAGAGATAATCAGAAAAAGAGAAAAAAGAAGAGCTTTCATTTTGTTTGCCTTATGATTAGTCATCGTCAATTATAAAATCGTCTAATTCAACGGTTTCGTTTTTATCAGATATGGTGACCTCTTTTAGTACGAGTATTTTCGGATTATCTGCATATCCATCCACGTCCTTGGAATAGGTATATACCGTATAATTACCAGGCATTAGATAGTCAAATTTATAGCTCCCGTCATGATGCGTTGCTACTTTATCGTCATAGAACGTGTTATTTCCATAAACAATAAATACGTCTTTATCTCGCGCATAATAGCTTTTATCGTGATAAGCGCCAAGGTGTATATAATGGTGTACATATACTTTACCTGTTATTGCTGCTTTTCCACCTTTTCCCTCTCCTTTTCGACAACCAGTTATCGAAAGAGCCAAGAGAATAATAATACCGAAAAATGATTTCATTTTCATAATATAAGTTTTAATAAACGATTTTTAAACTATCTAAGTCTTGAACAGAAACACTTGGCGGCATTATTCCATGATTGATTTTATAAATCATATAATTACCAATAACTGATGCTTGTTCTTTTGTTTTAAACCCTTTTATTCCTTGGATAGCAGGAATGTGCGGCTGAATAATAAGAATGCTTGTTCCTTGTAAAATTTCAAAGCCAAAACCGGCATATTCACTATCCGTGATTTTTAACGATAGACTTTCTGTGGCTAATTCTTGTTCCTTGTCTTTTTCGATTGCTATTTCTTTGGGCTGCCTTTCTATAGCATGCGAGCTTTTATCAGGAGCCGGAGATTCTTTCCGTGTTTCAGGTTGCTCAATACAAGAAACAAGAGCTAAAAGTGCTAAAATCGATATTCTCATTTGCTTACCATAAATTTTCCATGTGCGACAACCCTACCTTTTATCTTAGCGGAATATAAATACATACCTGAAGAGAGTGCTGTTACATTGGTGCTGATCCTGTTATTTGAAACAGTCTTTTGTTCTTGAAAAATTATTTTTCCCGATAACGAATATAGCGTTAACTCATCTACCTCTATGCTATTGTTTAAATGAATATTTAATTTATTTTTTACTGGATTAGGATAAACTTTCGACTCAGTTTGAAAAGGACTTTCTACACTTAAAATAGGGGTGTACTCATAAAAGTCATCTAATGTTTGTCCGTCATATCCCGTTCCTAAGAAACCCCTGTCTCCAACTGCGAACGAAGTAGCATTTGCTCTTGGAGTTCCTATGAAATCCGCTACTTGAACCCACGTGTCATTAAAGTAATTATACTCCCAAAAGTCATTGGTGTAGTTTAAAGTATTGTCATATCCTGTTCCTAAATATGCATTTGGGAAAATTCCAAAACCAGTTGATCCGTGTCTTGGTGTTCCTGCAAAGCTTGCCTTCTGTTCCCATGTGTCGGTTAAAGGCTCATATTGCCAGAAATCATTTGTAAATGACCCATCATCCCCAGTACCAAGATATCCTTGCCCTCCCATAGCAAAAGAAACTGCCTGTTTTCTTGCGGTACCTCCAAAATCAGAAACGGAAGACCACGTGTTTAATGTGGGGTCATATTTCCAAAAATCTTTTTTTAATGTTCCAGCTGAATCTATTCCAGTCCCAACATATCCAAAGTCTGATATTCCAAATGCCGCAGCCTCTCTTCTAGAGGAGCCAGCAAAATCAGCTACTTGCGTCCAAGTGTCGGAAGCGCCATTATACTCCCAAAAGTCTCTTAAAAAAGCATTTCCGCCTTGTCCAGTTCCGATATACGCTTTGTGTTTTGCAACAAAAGCTACCGCTGAAGACCTTTCTAGGCCTTGTCCAGTGGCGCCTCCCATAGAGGTTGTTTTTACCCAATCGTCAAAGTTTGGGTTGTATAAATACAAGCTTCTCTTATATTCAAATTGATCAAAACCGAGTCCGATAAACCCAAACCCATTCATAGAAAAGCTGACGCAAGCACTCTTTGGAGGCCCTCCCACACTATCTCTTTGTACCCATGTATTCTGACCATATAAGCTGACAGCCATTACACATATTGCTAAACCAGTAATAGATCTCTTCATTTTAACCGCGTATTATTAATTGTTTTGTGAATCGTCCTCCATTTTCGCTAAACCCCATTAACTGATAAACCCCACTTGTAAAGCCGGAGACATCAATTGATGTATTCTCATTAGGCACGTTAATCGTTTTAACAATTCGCCCTAAATTATCCATGATTGAAAGGACAAAAGCATGTTGAGTTTCTATAGTTACAAAATCTATGGTTGGATTTGGATACACATTAAACGTGGCTACATTACTTTCTTCCATTCCAACAACTAGAGGGGTATATTCATACATGTTTTTTCGTAGGCCAGAATATCCTTTTCCGGTTCCTATATATCCCCTGTCTCCAATTACAAATGAAATTGCATTTCTTCGTTCACCTCCCGGAAACTCTTCTCGAACAACCCAGCTATCCGAATAAGGGTTGTATTCCCAAAAATCATCCAAATATCCTCCGTCTCCTCCCATTCCTAAATAACCTCTTTGCCCAATACCAAAAGCGCTAGCAGCGCTTCTTTCCGCACCTGGGAAGTTGTTTTTTTGAGTCCATAAATTTGTAGAAGGGTTGAACTCCCATAGGTCATTAGTATAAGCATCATAATCTGTTCCAAGCCCTACATAGGCTTTGTCATCTACAACAAAACTAACAAGCTGGTAACGATCTCCCCCTCCAAAACCTGCTCTTTGAATCCATTGATCCACCGAAGGCTTATATTCCCATAGGTCGTTTACATAGTTCGAAGCACCGACTTTTCCACAACAAACATATCCTTTAGAATCAATAGAGAAAGCTGTGGCGAAGTATACCCCATTTCCGAACCCACCTGGATAGTTAGCAATTTGCACCCAAGAGTTAGTAATTGGATTATATTCCCAAAAATCATTTAATGTGGATCCTAATGAAGATTCCGCTGCACTCATCCCTGTTCCAACATAACCCTTATTGTTAATTGTAAATGCAACAGCATTCCTCCGCCCAACGGCAGGTAAGTTTGCTTTTTGGGCCCAAGAATTAGAAGCTGGGCTGTATTGCCATAAGTCATTACGGACAACATTTCCAGTATCTTGTCCTGCGCAGATATACCCATGCCCTGCTATTGAGAACCCAACAGCCCTTTCAACTTTATATCCACTAAATGAGGCTTTTTTTGTCCAATCATTTTGCCCAAATGAGAAAAAAGAAGTTAAAACCAGAGTCGTTATTAAAATTAACCTTACCACTATATTATTACAATTTTTCCTTGTTTGATATTTTTTAAGCCTGATCCAATTCGGTAAATATAATTACCTCTGGGAAGGTCAGTGGCATCAATTACAAAAGTTGACTCCGTTACGGAAGTTTGTTTTACCACCCTCCCTAAATTATCATATAATACAAACTCGACCTGCCCTGGTAAAGTAAAATTGCCTTCCATGGATACAGTAAAAAAGTCAGATGTCGGATTAGGGTAAGTGTTTATAGTTAAACCATTTTCTATTTCTTCTTGACCCATTAATAATGGATCATATTCCCAAAAATCCTTAAAGTTTGTTCCGTTTGTTCCAGTTCCAAGATAACCCCTGTCTCCAATGCTAAATCCTACTGTAAACCGACGAGAAGAGCCTAAGAATTCTTCTACCATAGACCAGGAATTGGTCCCGGGATTGTACTCCCATGTTTCTCTATTTACATTTCCCAATGATCCGCCATACCCCGCAATAATATATCCTTTATCCAATACTGAAAATGCTGCACTACCTCCAGTAGATAAACCAGGGAAAGAAGCACGAGCCAACCATTGATCCGCAGAGGGTTTGTACTCATAAAAAGTACTCCCCTTATTCACATAACCGCTATTGCCAATGGAAAAAGCGCAACCCCAAATCCCAAAGCTCACAGGAGCTGTTGCTTTAGTAGTCCACTGATCTGCAACCGGATCATATTCATAAATATTTGAATCTTCAATCAGGTACCCTTTGCCCCCCATAGCTATCGCAGAAAGTTCAGTTCCGGATGCAGGCGGCGTTGCAATTAAGGTCCATTGATTTGTTCCAGGATCATATTCGCACCAAGAGTCTCCGGTAAAAACACCCGAACCTACATATCCTTTTGTCCCGACAGAAAATGCGGAGGCTCCGTAACCTTCACCTAAAAGATAGTCAGCTTTTTGGGTCCAAGAGTTGGTTGCTGGTTCAAATTCCCACCAATCAGAAAAGGCAAAATTAACGCCAGTTCCGTTTACGTGCCCTAATCCGATATACCCTTTTTGACCAATAGAAACCCCAGTAGCCCGGTGTCTGGCAACACCGCCTAAATTTTCTTTTTTCACCCATTGTCCTGCAAGTAAATCCGAAAAAGGAAACAAGAGCATAATAAAAATAAGAAGGATGTTCTTCGCTTTCATATTAATGGACTTAATTTAAAATTATTTTACCCGATTTTACAGATGCACCATTATAAACAAGATGATAGAAATAAACACCCCTTTTGAAACGCGCTACATCAACTTGAAGATTGTTAGTGATACACGCACTGCTTGTTATCAATTGCCCTGTTGCGGAAAACAATTGAAATTCACAGCTATTCGATTTCATTTGTTCAGGAATGTTTGAAAAATCTACGGTAAAATAATCTGTTGCTGGATTTGGATAGGTTTTTACTTGAGCCAAGTCATCATCCGTTTCAATAGCAGAAAGCAAATAATCAAATTCCCAAAAATCTTTAAAGTTTGTTCCGTTTGTCCCTAAACCAACGTATGCACTATTCCCAATTGTAAACGCAACCAAATACCTTCTTGCCATTCCGAAGAAATCCTGAATTTGAATCCATGTGTTTGTTATTGGATCGTATTCCCAAAAGTCGTCATAATTTGTTCCGCTTGATTGGTCATCTCCCGTTCCAATAAATCCTTTCCCATAAACAGAAAATCCGGTTGCTTCCATTCTAGGGGTTGTCCCAACATTCGCTTTTTGAATCCAGGAATTTGTGGAGGGTGTATATTCCCAAAAATCGTTCAGTGAATTTCCCCAAGTTGAAGAACCTCCAGTTCCAACATACCCTTTATTGTTTAATTCAAAAGCCACAGCAGAAGTTCTAGCAGCACCAGGCAATTGCGCAACTGTAGACCAACTATCTATAGCTGGGTCATACTGATAAAAGTCTTTTGAAACCCCAGCCAGAGTTTGCCCGGTTCCAACATACCCCTTTCCGCCTATCGCAAATGCAATAGCACCCCTTCTTGCCGAGCCAGGAAAATCTGCAATAGCAGTCCAAGTATTTGTGCCAACGTCATATCTATAAAACTCCGTTGTATAGCCTCCACTTAAAATTCTTCCTGTTCCAACATAAGCTATATTGTCAACAACAAAACAAGCGGCATGATAATTTAAACCTCCCCCATAATTTGCTTTTTGTGTCCATGTGTTTGCGGCAGGATCATATTCCCAAATATCCTCGTATAAGATATTGCTTATTGCGTTAACATGCCCTAGGCCCATATAGCCTTTGTTACCAATAGAAAATGCAGTTGATCGATGCCGAGCATCACCACCAAAATTTTGTTTTTTTACCCAAGATTCAGCATAGGCATTTCCACCGAAAAAGAGAAACAAAAGCGCATATAGTACAACGTAAGCTCTATTCATTGTTTACTATGATTAATTGCTTTGTTTGCCACTCCTTATTTATGCCCTGTATCTTAACGAAATATGAGCCTGAATTTATAAAGGAAATATCCAGAGCAGTAATTCCAGTCCTGTTAGCCGCACTTAACACTTTTCTGCCTTGAATATCAAAGATTTCTACTTTTGAAATAATACCCCCTGAGAAATTAAGAAGATTGTTTGCTGGGTTGGGATACAGACGAAATTCTGCCTTTAAATTCTGATCAATTCCAATATTCAATTCTTCGGTAATATTAATAATATACTCCCCACTTTCAATGTTCCAGCCCTCTACAACAGCATAAAGGGTATCGTAAGCCCCTGATGCAAAAGTAACTTCAGATTCTCCAGAACTACACGAAACACCGTCGTCATTAAATGCAATTACATTTAAATTTAAATCCAATATAGTTAAGTAAGTGTCAAATGATGAGTTGCATAGGCTTACTGTTGTAGCGGCAGCTAAAGGATTAACGCCAAACTTATAAAAAACATCCGGAGAATTATACACAACTGATTGGCTAGAGTAACACATTACAGTACTATTGGTGTCAACATAAGGAATAGATGGAACTACTATTGCCTCTGTACTGTTGTCGCCATCAAAGCCTGTACAGTCAATTCCTCCAGTAATAAAAATGCTAAATTCTACAACAGAACCCCAAGTAAAACTAGCACACGGGTCTAACGGAAGTGCCCCGCCTTCTTGCTGTGTTACGCGCATAGTAGTGGCACCAGAAACAGCACCGCCCGGCACAATAAAATTAAAATTTATACCTGCTGTTGGAGGGGTTCCCTGCCACGTTCCAATAGACTCGGAAACGTCATAGACAGCATTTTGGTTCCAGTCAATCCAAGCTTCTCCAGCTCCACCATAATTACCTCCACATGTTCCAAACTGAACTGCAGCAGCGTAATTTCCGCCTGCAGACAAATCAGCACCTAAGATTGTTTGATCTTCAACACCAAGAACACCAGGACAGCCAATGTAGTTAATTTGTGAAGTATTTCCAAGTAAGAAAAAAGACTCTAAATTGGAGTCTATTCCAGAAGTTGGCCCGCCACCACAAGTAGATATGGAACAACTACCAACTCCGGAAAATGCAGAGCCAATTGCGGGACTAGGACCATCGCTAAACACCATCCCAAAAGGAGAAGACAAAGAGTAGGTGATTTCATCGTCATAAGCTCCAGAATTAAAGATAAGTTCGATACTTTGCCCATCACAAACAACAATGTTTTCTGTAGAGGCGGGGCTGCCATTTGGAACAGAAAATAACCCCAGTGAAGAACCATTAACGATTACCTCTAGTGTTGCACCGTCCCAAGTATCACTAAAGCTATCTTGCATATCCAATGTGTAGTTGCAGCATTGAGAATAACCGCTTGAAAACGATATTAAAACAAGCCAAAAAGCAAATGTTTGATGTTTATAAAAAGCAAATAAATTCATGCAGAATACAGATTAAGCAACCCTAAAGGTACATTTTTTTTAAAGTGATTTAGCATATAGCAATCATTAAAGTAGTAATTTTTTTCATCGTTTTTAAATTGGGACATTAAGCTTGAACTTGGTCTTTCAATTATATAGACGTACAAAAATCATAACAAGGGGGGGAGCTTTTTGAACAGGACTCCTCAATTGTTATTTTCTTAAAAGAAACCGCGTTCCTAGTATGATTACAACCATCCCACCAACACTAAGAATAATTATCCATATACCACTATCCTCGTTATGCAAATCTTTATTTTTATTAGCCTCATGTTTTTCATTAACTTCTATCTCCTCAACTTTTTCAGGAAGTACTGAAAATTCTATTTTATAAATGCTATCCACCCAAATTTTAGTGGAATCTGGAAGCTGTAAAATGGTAAAAGCATTGTTTATTTTATCAATGTTTTTCAGATGTTGATTTAACCAATATTCTTCTTCTATTTGATTTACATTTTTACGCGCAGTGTGCTTTCCTATAGATTTTGAAGTAGGCTCCTGATAATAAACAACCGAAAAAGCCGAGTCTGGATTTATGCCTCCAGAGATCCATGCTAATTCATTTTTCCTTATTTCTTCCACCCATACATTTGCCGCTTGTATCTCTAATTTTAACACGGTCTCTAAATCCGCTAAACTAATCACATGAGACGAAAAATGTAACTCCCTTCCTTGTCGGTTTGCTCCCGCAAACTGCCTTTCCCTTTCTTCGTTAGCCTTTTTTTTATAAGCAGTAACAGCATCGTCTTTTTTGGATAATAAGGCAGCTTTTAAATAAGCCCTAGATGATAAATGCCCTGCTCCAGGGTCATAGCCATTTTCGGCGTTGCTTAATAAGTCGCCCAATGCTTCCAATAATATCGGAGAATTATGATTCGAAAACTTCATCATTCCTCCAACTCCTTTAACGGCTTTTGCTATTTCGCTTGTAGTTGTTCCAGAGAAATGATGCTTTTTTAAATAATGGAAGAAGTTGCTGTTTTTTGTACCTAAAGGCACCGAAAAACGCCCTAAACTGTCTGTTTTTGAAATAACATATTCTACTAAATATTGTTGGTAAACCTCTCTTCCAAAATGCGCCTCAGGGTTAATTTCAATTGCTTTTTTAATGTAGATTAAACCCTCTTCAAATTGTTTTGAATGAATATAACATGTTCCGAGATTTGCATATGTTTTATAGAGACCTGGAGTAATTGATTCCTTTTCAAGCATCACTTCAATTCCTTTTTCTGGTTCGCCTACTTTGCTAAGTGCCCAAGCCAAATCATCGTACAAATCGAGACTATCTGGATAAAGAGTTATTTTCTCTTTTCGGTCAGCAACTCTCCAATAATAAAACTCTTGTGAATGCTGTAGAAACTTCCCAGTAATTAACTCATGAACAGTTGGAAACATTCTTTTTTCCATGGCAATTGTATCAGAGTCCCAGCCACAAGGAAACACTAAAAAGAAATTAATCCAAAGTAAAAAAGTAAGAGCAAGTCGTTTAAGCATTGTAAATGTTTTTATAAAGATAAAAAATGCAATTTAATATCTACGCTTAAACATGAAGGAATGGGCCAATTAAGTCTTAACGAGAAATAACTACCCTCTTCGTTTTTATAGCTATACCATTTTGATAAATGGAAATAAGATGCACCCCATTGGGTTTTCCCGTAAAGTTTAATTCAAAAGTTTCTCCTTTTTTTGTTCCTGAAAAACGAGTTTACCGTTGAGATCTATAACGCCATATTGGTAAGTGTCATTATTATTTGTCCTTACAAAGACCCGGGAAGCAGAAGGGTTTGGATATACAGTTACTTCAAGAGGATTGGCAATTTCAGGAAGAACGACATCTTCATTTATCTTCAAGTCTTCCAAGCTATCAAGCTTTGATGGTTCAATTTGGTTTAAAAGTGACTCTGTCAGAACCACGGGCTTCATCGCATGCGGAACACGATCTCTGAAAACAGGCTCTTTAACCACCGCTTTTTTAAGCGCAGAGACGTTCCCTTTATAAAATTTTATTTCATCAGTTTTGACCTCTATTTTTTGTTCTTTAATTACAGGTTTTCCTCTTCTAGAATTTCAGGCTGAGCAATAATTTCACCCATCAACATCATCTCATGTTCCATGGAAATATTTATTGTAATTTTCTTTTTAGTCGCCTCAAGGTTTTTAATTGTTTTTGACTCCAAACCAGCAGCAAAGACTTTTACCGTGAATCGATTATTAACTAAGACTCCCTTACCTAGTTCAAAAACATATTTACCGTCTATTTTGGTTAGAATGGAGGTAATTAATTTCCCTCCAGTATAAATTGAAACTTTGGCATTTTCAACGAATTGATTGTGTGAAGAGATTTTCCCTTTGATAGAGAGATTGCTGTTGTTTTTTACAACATCTTCAATCGGGCGAGATGTTACGCCGCCCATTTGGAAGCGCTCATGGTCTTGAGCGATAACAGAAGGCACTCCAGGACCTAAAATTGCAATAATAGAAGCTGCTATTGTTTTGTATAATGGAATTACGGGTTTTTTAATTGCGTTATGTCTTTCTCCGTAAACATCTATTTGTCCTTTTTTAAATCTGCCACAAGTTTGACCTTCTGAGCCATCTAAATAGTCTATAATTTCTTCCCTAGAGTTTTCCGAAAAATCAATCACTTGTTTGGCGCAAACGGCACAATGTTTACCTTCCTGGCCGGACGTCATTTTGCTCCAGTCTTCGTGACAGGGTTCTGCAATTTTTAATTTATTTTTCATATCAATAATTGTTTTGCTTTAATGTTATTACAATTGACATTCAGAAAAGTTCATGTTGCAATTAACATTCTTGAATAGCACAAAAGGTATTGTTAGGAATCTAACAATGAGGCAAATTGGAGCAACTATAATTGAAATGGTTTCGTCTCTTTTTGTAAATTTATCAGCTTACAATAAACAAGGCAGCCAGGCTTGAAGGAGTATTGAGTTATGTTTACTTATCTACAACCGCTGGTTTAAATCGATTTTTTTTGTGTCTGAGAAATAGTATTCTTTTCAGCCCCCTTAAATAGGTTTGCTTGCGTATATATAATTGAAAGTGTTTCAACATGCCGTAAAAATAATTTGGCATATTGATTATTAAATTACCACTATGAGAAACCAAATTATCACACGAGCATTAATTTTAACCTGTTTCTTTCCGTTTTTTATAAGCGCTCAGCTTACCGTTAATGGCGGGCTTACGGCAGTTCAGCTCGCCCAAATAATGGCAGGACCAAATATTACAATTAACTCGGCAACGCTAACCGGGGGCGCTACTGCATCGGGTTCTTTTGATGGAACTAGTTCTAATATAGGAATGACGGGAGGAGTGATTTTATCTAATGGTGACATAGGAGATGCTCCTGGGCCTAATAACTCTAATGGAGGAAACGCCAATTTAGGAGAACCTGGCACTGCTCAAATGGATAGTATGGCAGGAGCAATCTCCTTCGATGCAATAACACTTGAATTCTCTTTTAATGTGCAATCTGACTTTATCCAATTTCAATATATTTTCGCTTCGGAGGAATATCCTGAATACGCTCCACCAAATAGTTCTTCATTCAATGATGTGTTTGCATTTTTCATTAGCGGACCTGGAATTGCTGGCGAAGAGAATATTGCGTTGGTGCCAGGAACGTCGAGCTCTGTTGCGATTAATAACATTAACGCAGTTACAAATAATCAATATTACATAGATAATGCTGGCGGAGCAACGGTTCAATATGATGCATGGACAACAATACTAACTGCAGAAAGACAAAACCTAGTTCCTTGTCAGGAATATACTATGAAATTAGTGCTCGCGGATGCGGGAGATGCTGATTGGAGCTCAGCAGTTTTCTTGTTAGAAAATAGCTTTATTCAAGGAGTTGTAGATGTAAACACACAAACGGTTAACGCAGATAATATAGCCCTGGAAGGATGTATTCCTGCTCAATTTAACTTTAGCCTTGACTTAGCTTCAGCAACAGATACTGACATTAGTTACCAAATTGGAGGAAGCGCGACTAACGGCATTGACTACCAATTTATTGACACACTTGTAACCATACCAGCGGGAGATACTGCAGCAAGTATAATAATAAACTCTTTTTCTGATGGTTTTCCAGAAGGTCAAGAATCTATCTATATTATTTTTCAAACAGATTTATGTTCACCACCTGACACTGCATTTCTGTATATAAATGATGCCCAGCCAATTGAGTTTACGCTGGATGAAACGAACCTTTCATGTTTTGACAATAGTACAGGTGAAATTTTGGTAAATGCCTCTGGAGGTTTTCAGCCTTATACCTATCAGGTAACAGATGCTGCTGGTAATGGAACTATGACACAATATTCAGGAAACCCAATTGCGGGTCTTGATGCGGGAGTATATTCGGTACAGGTATATGATATTTATGGATGTAAAGCAGAGGCTTTAGTTATTGGAGGAATTTATGATGCTGACACTACTTTTTTACCAGATGGCACAGGGGTCTCATATACAAGCACAATTCCAATTAGTGGTTTTGATAATGGTCAAACATTGGATAATATGACGCAGTTGCAACAAATATGTGCAACAATGGAGCATTCGTATTTAGGTGACCTTCAAATAAAAGTAATTTCTCCAACCGGACAAGAGGTAATATTAAAAGAGTTTAATGGTGGCGGTTCATGTGATTTGGGAGAGCCGTTTGCTTCGGATCAAGTTGATGGAGCGAATAGTAATTTAACCGATCCAGGTATTGGCTTCGAGTATTGCTGGAATGCCGCACCTATTTATTTAACGATGGTTCAGGAATCTAACAATTATACGCACACAATTCCTTCTTCTACAGGAGGTACATATACTGACAACTACTTACCGCAAGGGTCGTACACCTCATTTGGAAACTTAAACCAGTTGCTAGGGTCTGACTTAAATGGAAACTGGGACTTAGAAGTTTCAGATCAGTTTGGATTGGACAATGGGTATATCTTTTCTTGGAATGTAAGTTTGGTTTCTGATTTACCTGACACTTTGGTAACGATTACTGAGCCGATACCCGTAAGTGTAAGTGGCTTTATTACTCAAGCTCAATGTGGAGGAACTGATGGCGGAATAGATTTATCTGTTTCAGGTGAGTTTCCTCCGTTTACATTCTCGTGGTCATCAGGAGAAACAACTGAAGATCTAGCTGGTATTGCAGCAGGAACATACACTGTTACTGTTACTGACGCAAATGGATGTTCAGATTCAGCAACATTTAACCTAAACAATATTAGTAGTATTAACATTACCTCAAATGTAACCTCAGTTACATGTGCAGGTGGCTCAAATGGTGCAATTGATGTTACTACCTCTGGCGGAACAGCGCCGTACACATTTGCATGGAACAGTGGCGAAACTACAGAAGACATTTCTGCAATCCTTACCGACCTTTATACACTAACTATTACTGATGCAATTGGCTGTCAATTTTCTGAAGACATTGATGTTGCAACATTGCCGGGAATGAATATTACTCTAGATGGATCGACAAACGAAGTTTGTAGTTTTGATAATGGCGCAATTGATGTTTCTGTTTCTGGCGGTTCAGGGTCTTATGGATATAGCTGGGATAACGGATCCGGGACAGAGGACCTAACAAATATCGGTTCAGGGACATATACACTTACGGTAACTGACGCGAATAGTTGTTCTGTAAATAGCTCGTTTTCTATTATTAACGATGTTTCAAATTGTTCAGCATATTGTTATTTAAACATTGCAACGAATCAAGTTTCAGATGAGAGTTGTGGAGATGGAACAGGTTCAATCGACATTACTGTGTTAGACGCTACTAGCCCTTATGTGGCATCTTGGGACAACGGAGAAACTACAGACGATATTTCTAACCTATCTACCGGAACCTATACAATTACTATTTTAGACGCGAACCAATGCGAGCTTATTGAAAGCTTTACTGTTGGAAACAACGCAGGAACTCTTGGAATATCTTCCAACACAATAACGAATGAAAATTGTGGTAATGGAGACGGAATAATTGATATTGTAACTGCAGGCGGAACATCTCCTTACTCTTATGTTTGGTCTAATGGAGCAACTACTGAAGATGTTACAGGATTGACTGCAGGAATTTATGACGTAACGATTAATGACAACTCAGGGTGTTCTGTTAATGAAGTCTTTACAGTTGGCAATAACGTTGGTAACATGAGTGAATCTGCTGGTGTATCCAGCGAAATTTGCGGAAACGGTGGCGGAACTATTAACTTAACCGTAACAGGAGGAGTTGCTCCTTATAGCTATTCATGGAGTAATGGATCAACAAATGAAGACCAAACACTATTGTCTGCGGGAACATACTCAGTAACAATTATGGATGACTTTGGCTGTACTTTAAACTCTGTTGATTACACTGTTACAAACAATCCAACTGATTTAATAATCCTGTCAATTGATATTACAAATGAAAATTGTAATGATGGGGCAGGAGCAATAGATATAAATGTTATAAACGGAACACTTCCCTACACGTATACTTGGAGTAACTCTGATGTTACAGAAGACTTATCTGGCTTAACAGCTGGGGTTTACAGTTGTGTAATAGTAGATAACAATGGATGTCAAGTGGAAACAGGAGATCAAACAGTATTTAACCAGGGAGGCTTATTGTCTGTGTCTACTATTAGTATAACAGATGAGGTTTGTGGTGATGCAACAGGTCAGATTGACGTTGATGTTACTGGAGGAGCCACACCTGTAACATACTCATGGGATAATGGAGCAACCACAGAAGATATCACAGGGCTTGCAGCCGGTTCTTATGTGATTACTGCAACAGATGTAAACGGGTGTTCAATTAGCTATACTGAAAGTATACAAAACGTGTCGCCAGGGTTTAACGTATCGATTACTTCTACTACAGATGAAGTTTGTGGCGACGGCACAGGGGCTATTGATATAACCGTTATCGGCGGAGCTAATCCAGTATCATATGCTTGGAGCAACGGATTAACAACAGAAGATGCGAGTTCTTTAAATGCAGGACTGTATACGGCAACTGTTACAGATAATAATGGCTGTGAGTTAAATGTTTCCGCACCTATTCAAGGTGAAGGAATTTCAGTAGGTTCGGTAAGTGTTTCAGATGAAATATGTGGAAATGCATCTGGAGCAATAGATATTTCTTTTTCAGGAGGTGTTAATCCATATTCATTTGCTTGGAGTAATGGAGCAATAACTGAGGATATCTCAGGGTTGACTGCTGGGACGTACTCACTAACTTTGACAGGAGCAGGAGGATGTTCATATTCAGACAACTATACTGTTGGCAATAACACAAGCGGATTGGCCATTACATCCACAACGGTTGTTGATGAGAACTGTGGCGATGGTAATGGATCTATAGATGTGTCCTCAATAGGAGGTGTTTTACCTTTATTATACAACTGGGATAATGGCGATATGACTGAAGATCTTGCAGGAGTATCTGCAGGACTATATGTTTTAACAATTGAAGATGCTAATGGTTGTACTGTTGGAACATCTGGAACAGTTGTTAATAATGCAGCTGGATTTTCAGCTTCGATAAACACGGTTAACGATGAAACATGTGGAGATGCGACAGGAGCTATTGAGATTGACGTAACAGGAGGTTCGTTACCGTATTCTTTTGTTTGGAATAGTGGTCAAACCACAGAAGACATTTCAGGAATTGCTGCAGGAACTTATGAAGTTACGGTTACAGATAATAATGCTTGTGGAATTTTACTGCAAGGAACGGTTGTTAATATTACAGGAACACTAGCTGTTGCAAATGACAATATAGGAGACGCGTCTTGTTCATCTCTAAACGGATATATAGATCTATCAATTTCAGGAGGAGCTACCCCTTATACATATGCGTGGGATAGTGGTCAAACCACAGAAGATATTTCAGGAATGTCCCCAGGAACATACAATTGCACAGTGACAGATAACGCAGGATGTATTGTAAATTATACAGGAACAATCAACTCTACTGGAGGATTGATAACAACCAGCGCTACAATAACAGATGAAATTTGTGGTAATGGAGAAGGCCAAATTGATGTAACAGTTATAGGAGGGATAAGTCCATTTACATATAGCTGGACGGGAGCCAGCCCAAGTACATGTTGTGATTACACGTTAGATATGTTTGACGCAAGCACAAGTTGGAACGGAGCAACAGTAACAGTATTACTTGACGGAATTTCAATTGGTGATTTCACTGTTTTTGGAGGTGGAGCAAATAACGAAACATTTACCGCTTGTGACGGACAGAGTATTGAGTTGATTTGGAGTGCGGGTGGTTTTGACAATGAAGTTTCGTTTGATTTGTTAGATCCATCAGGAGCTATAATTTTCGCTCAGGGGCCTAGCCCAACGCCTGGTTTATTGTTTACTACAACAGGGTCTTGCCCGGGTGGAGCAAATAATGAAACATCTATTTCCAACTTAAATTCTGGAACGTATCAATTGACAATCACTGATAATGTGGGGTGTGAAATTATTGAGAATTATGCTGTTCAAAACAACCTACCTAATTTACAGCTAACAACAACGAGTGTTGTTGACGATGAATGTTTACAAAACCAAGGTCAAATTATTGCTACTGCAGCAGGCGCTTCAGCTCCTTTAGATTTCACTTTGGATGGAAATCCTGACGGTTTCCAGCAAGGCCAGTTTAACAACTTGACAGTAGGAACATATACGTTAATGGTGGTTGACGGAAACGGTTGTCAGGAAAGCATACCAGTAACGGTTGCAAATCAATCAACATTTGCCATGACAGTAGTAGCAATAGATGATGAAAACTGTGGATTTGCTGACGGGGCAATTGATATTGACGTTACTGGAACAGGAACAAACTTCTCTTATACTTGGAGTAATGGAGCAACAACTCAAGACATTACAGGTCTTGCAGCTGGATTTTATACTTGCAATATCTCAGACCTAGACAATTTTTGTGATGATAACATTACAGTTGACGTGTTGTTTAATCCAGGATTTACTTTACAAAGCTTATCTACAGATGAGAATTGTGGAGATGGAGGAGGAAGTATTGATGTAACAGCAAATGGAGGTAGTTTGCCAATTAGTTATTTATGGAGTAATGGAGCAACTACTGAGGACATATCTGGATTGTCTGAAGGGGAGTACACTGTTACAGCAACCGACAATATTGGTTGTGTCGTCGAACTAGAAGATACGATTTTTAACAATACAGGAACGCTATCTATTTCGGATGTAATCACTGACGAAAACTGTGCTAATCTTTCAGGTGAGATTGATTTATCTTTAACTGGTGGTACAGGGCCATACACATTTATTTGGAGTAATGCTGAAACCACTGAAGACATTATTGGACTTTCTGCAGGTAACTATACATGTGTAATTACAGATAATGTAGGTTGTACTTTGAATTATTCTGGAGATGTAAACGATACATTTGGCGGAATGACAACAGACACTGTAATATTTGATGAGACGTGTAACCAATCAAACGGGGCAATCAATGTTACTGTAAATGGAGGAACCGCACCGTATATTTTTAGTTGGACTGGAGCAACTCCTAGTCCCTGTTGTTCTTATTCTTTAGAAATGCAAGACATATTTGGAGATGGATGGAACGGTGGTTTCATTACAGTATTAATTGATGGAGTTTTAATAGGAGATTATTCAGTTACTGGCGGTATGGATGAAATTGCACCTATTGCTATTTGTGATGGAGAAACAATAGAACTTGTTTATACCGCAGGGAATTGGGAAGAAGAAAACACTTACACATTCTACGATTCACAAGGGAACGTTCTTTTTACTGATGGTATAAACCCAACAGCAGGAAGTGTATATACGGGGGTGGGGTCTTGTGTCGCGCCTACTGAAGAGACTGGGATTTCTGGATTATCATCTGGATCATATGATTTAACGATAACAGATAACTCAGGGTGTTCGTTTACGGAATCTTACAATGTACAAGGGATTGTTTCTGACCTTGATTTAATTTTAACGAATATTACAGATGATCAATGCTTGCAAGGGCAAGGGCAAGTTCAAGCTAATTCAAACGGTGGAATTGCTCCGGTTGCTTTTACATTAGATGGACAACCAGATGTTTTCGGAGGTAATTTCTTTGCAATTGCTGCAGGGGATTATTTATTAATGGCGGAGGACGCTGAAGGTTGTCAAGATACTATGACAATAAACGTTGGCAATCAAGCAACTTTCACAACTTCAATCACAACAGTGGTGGATGAAAACTGTGGGAATTCAGATGGAATCATAGATATCGAAGTTGCAGGTACAGGAATTAATTTTACTTATAGTTGGAGCAATGGAGAAACAACACAAGACTTATCGGGCTTAAGTGCAGGAGTATATACATGTACTATTACGGATGTAGACAATACTTGTGATGATGTTGTTTCAATTACATTAACAAATACAGCAGACTTTACGGCATCAGAAGTTGTTGTTGACGAGAGTTGTGGAGATGGTTTAGGCTCAATTGATCTAACCGTAACAGGGGGGAGCAGTTTAACGTTTAGTTGGGATTCTGGAGAGACGACAGAAGATCTTTCAAATCTATCGGCTGGAACATATACTTATACCATTTTAGATGGTGTAACGGGTTGTGCTTACTCGCAATCAGTTATTGTTGCAAACACTACAACAGGAATAGTTGTTTCGAGTGTATCAACAAATGAAATCTGTGGAGATGGTGCTGGCTCGATTAATTTAACGGTATCAGGAGGTACGGGAAGTTATAGTTACCTGTGGTCACCACTTGGAGGAACATTAGAGGATTTAACAAACTTATCGGCGGGAACATATACTGCAACTGTTACTGATAATGGAGACGGCTGTTCAGTAGTTGAAACGATAACAATTGAAAATGATGCGAACTATACTATGTCAGGTACTGTAGATAATTCAACATGTTCAACGTGCACGGATGGATCAATAGATGTTTCTATTGTAGAAATTATTCCTGATGGGCCTTATACTTATAGTTGGAATAATGGACAAACAACACAAGACATTTCTGGTCTTCTGCCAGGAACCTACACGGTTACAATAACTGGCGCGAGTGGATGTACTTTAATTGAATCGTTTGTTATTGAAAATAGTGTTGGGGTTACTTCTTTGAGCAATGAATGGAAGCTAAGCGTATATCCGAACCCTGCGAAAGATCAATTTGTAATTGATTTTAACTTTAACTCAGATACGGATGTTAGGTTTGAAATGCTAGATATGATAGGCCAATTAGTAGAACAAAGCACTATGCAGTACAATGTAGGGAAAAGAACAATTGATGCTAGTAGATTTGAAAGCGGAATTTATTTACTTCGATTTACCAACGGCAAGACACAACAAATTATTCGGGTTAATATTTCCAAATAAGGGTTAAATTTTCATAAAAAAAGCCTCGTAATTTCTTACGAGGCTTTTTAAATAGGAGTCTTGAGGTTTACTTATGCCTCAACAAATAGTTCGTTTAATATTTCTTTCGCTTGGCTCGATTCAAGTCTAGGTCCAAATTGAGATACTACTTTGGATGACGCCATAGAGGCAAGTTTTCCTGCGTCCGAAAAGCTTTTTCCGTTTGTAATTCCATACATAAATGCTCCAGCAAATAAATCGCCAGCTCCATTTGTATCAATCGCATCTGCCTTATTAGGCTCAATATCAATGAAAGCTTCTCCATCAAAAACGATTGCACCTTTTTCTCCAAGGGTAATTACGAATTTCTTAGCAGAACTCTTTAAAGTCTCTTGTGCTTCTGATAGATTGTCTTTTCCGGTATACAACATAGCTTCTTCTTCATTGCAGAACAGTAAATCAACCCCGGCACCAACCACTGATACCATTGGCTCTTTAAAATACTTTACCATAGCTGGATCAGAAAAGGTTAATGCAGTTTTAACTCCATTATCTTCTGCTAATTTCTTTGCATGTTTCATCGCATCCTGACCATTACCAGAGGTTACTAAATAGCCTTCAATGTATAAGTACTCTGAATCTTTAAGAGCAGCTTCTTTGATTTCAGATTTGGAATACGACTCAGTTATACCTAAAAAAGTATTCATCGTTCTTGAGGCGTCTTCAGTAGTCATTACCAAACACTTTCCTGTAATTCCAGCTTCCAGAGCTTCCGATTGAAGGTTTGAATCTACTCCATTAGAGCTTAAGTCTGTTTTGTAAAACTCTCCTAATTCATCATTCGCAACTTTACAAGAGTAATAGCTAGATCCACCAAATTGACTAACCGCAATAATTGAGTTCGCTGCAGAGCCTCCGCATTGCATGTTACTGTTGTTCATGTTAATAGCATTTGAAATCCTGGTTTGATTCTCTTCATCAACCAATGTCATTAGTCCCTTTTCAATGCTGTTATCCTGCAAAAATTTATCATCAACTTCGGTTACTATATCAACCAAAGCATTGCCTATTCCGTATACATTGTATTTTTTGCTCATTCCGTAATTAATTTCGTTTTCAACGTTTTTGTGAAGTTTTTTGCAAATGTATTGTATAATAATAAACTTTCTACTATCATTGCACCCCCAAATTAGGGAAACCAGTATGGACTTTGGTGAACTTTTTAAGTTTGCTAAATAACATAGAAAAGCTTCTTTAGCTCAGCTGGTTAGAGCATCTGACTGTTAATCAGAGGGTCCAAGGTTCGAGTCCTTGAAGAAGCGCAAAATAAACCTCAGTAGTAGCAATACCTCTGAGGTTTATTGTTTTCTAGAAGATTTGAGTTTTAAACCCTCATTACGCTCCAGCCTTCCCAAATTCAATATTTAGCACATTTTAGGGTTATTGTTTTGTTAAAAGTTCGTTTTTTTGTGGTTTAAAACAAATTCAATTAGAAATAATGTCTAGAATTAAAGTTAAAGCTGCTTTAGAAAGCAAACCGGGAGAAGAGATTTTAGTAAAGGGATGGGTAAGAGCTTTTAGAAGCAACCGGTTTATTGCTTTGAATGATGGTTCGTGCCTAGCTAATTTGCAAGTGGTTGTAGATTTCGAAAGCTTTGACGAAGCGCTATTGAAGAAAGTAACCATTGGAGCAGCTGTTTCTATTACAGGAAAATTAGTTGAATCTCAAGGGAAGGGACAATCTATTGAAGTGGAGGCAATAGACATAGAAGTTCTTGGAGAAGCAGATCCTGAAGAGGTTCAAAAAACAATTTTACAGCCTAAAAAGCATAGTTTAGAGTTATTAAGGGAACACGCGCATTTACGTTTTAGAACAAATACGTTTGGAGCTGTTTTTAGAATTAGACATGCAATGGCATATGCTATCCACAAGTATTTTAACGACAATGGGTTTTTCTATTTACACTCACCAATCTTAACAGCTTCAGATGCCGAAGGAGCGGGTGAAATGTTTAGAGCAACAGTGCTAGACCCGCAAAACCCTCCAACAACTGAAGACGGGAAAGTAGATTTCTCTGAGGACTTTTTTGGAAAAGAAACCAACCTAACAGTATCTGGGCAGTTGGAAGCAGAGTTAGGAGCTATGGCATTGGGTCAAGTTTATACTTTTGGACCAACTTTTCGCGCTGAAAATTCAAACACTTCTCGGCATTTAGCGGAATTTTGGATGATAGAGCCTGAAATTGCTTTTGGAGATTTGAATGATGATATGAATCTAAGTGAGGATTTTTTACAATACCTCATCCGTTATGCGTTGGACAATTGCAGAGAAGATTTAGAATTTCTTGATGAAAGAGAAAAGAAAGAAGATGCTCAAAAACCAACAGCAGAGAGAAACGAGCTTTCACTAATCGAAAGAATGGAGTTTGTTATCGCAAATGATTTCGAAAGAATTAGTTATACAGAAGCAATTAGAATTTTAGAAAACTCTAAGCCATTCAAGAAAAAGAAATTTAAATTTCCAGTAAATTGGGGTGTTGATTTAGCAAGTGAACACGAGCGTTTTTTAGTTGAGAAACACTTTAAAAAACCTGTTATTATTTTTGATTACCCAAAAGAGATAAAGTCGTTTTATATGCGAAACAATGATGATGGAAAAACCGTTGCTGCCATGGATGTTTTGTTTCCTGGAATTGGAGAGATAATAGGGGGGTCGCAAAGAGAAGAGAGGATGAGTGAATTAAAGCAAAAAATGAAAGACTTTAATATTGAAGAAGAAGGATTGTGGTGGTATTTAGACACTCGAAAATTTGGAACAGCCCCACATGCTGGTTTTGGGCTTGGCTTTGAAAGATTGGTCATGTTTGTCTCAGGAATGACAAATATTAGAGATGTAATCCCATTCCCGAGAACACCAAAAAATGCAGAATTTTAAATTTACCCTCTGCTCATTTATTTTAATGCCTTTATCTGCCCAACAACAACTCGAGCCTGTCATTAGAGAAACAACAATCCAAAAGCAAAAATTTAGTTGTAACATGGTTTAGTTTTTATTTAATGTAAAAAATAAAACTTATTTAATTCTTTTTGTAGGCTACAAATTAAGAATAGTTTAATTTAGTTTTCGGTTATAGGGTTACAAAGAAACCCTTCCTTTTATTATGGCGCTAAAACAATCATTACAACATAAACTACTGCAAAAGTTATCTCCGCAGCAAATTCAATTAATGAAATTGCTACAAGTTCCTACTGTAGAATTGGAACAAAGAATAAAGCAGGAAATTGTCGATAATCCAGCGCTAGAAGAAGGTGCGGAAGAAAAAGAGGAACTGCAAGAAGATGCTGAAGATGATTTTCAAGACGACTTGGATGATTCGAGAGAGGACTTTGACATCAATGATTATTTGGACGATGAGGTTCCTTCGTACAAAACCTCTGTGAATAACCACAGTGTTGACGATGATGAAAAAGCGATTCCGTTATCAGGAGGTGCATCATTTCAGGAATTATTAGAAAGTCAAGTTGGGTTAAGAATAAGAGATGAAAAGCAACTTCTAATTGCGCTTCAAATAATTGGTAACCTAGACGAGTCTGGCTATTTAAGGAGGGAGGTAATAAACATCGTTGATGATTTAGCTTTCAGTCAAAACATAATTGCTACAGAAGACGAAATTGAGCAGGCGCTAATGATTGTTCAAGGACTTGATCCGGCAGGTGTTGGTGGAAGAAATTTGCAAGAGTGCTTGTCTATTCAAATTAAAAGAAAAGACAGAACCGTTGCAACACGAACGGCTGAAGCAATACTTGATACTTGCTTTGATGAGTTTACTAAAAAACATTACAAAAAGATCA
>Ga0209630_10001550_pt1 | contig 24284 bp, 24 predicted proteins | sample COG_01_FD_184745 | JGI IMG/M metagenome (GOLD analysis project Ga0209630, IMG submission 184745) | Pelagic Microbial community sample from North Sea - COGITO 998_met_01 (SPAdes) (version 2) | ecosystem: Environmental > Aquatic > Marine > Neritic zone/Coastal water | place: Helgoland, sampling... | reverse complement strand
CGGCGAGCCGGTACGCGTACTGGGCTCGCCGTTAAAATTCTCCGAATCATCGGTCGCGGAAAACCTGCAGGCACCACCGCGTCTCGCCCAGCACTCCCGCGAAGTCTTACGCGATCTGGCTGGCATTGACGAGCAGCGCTTGCAGGAACTGATCGAGAAAGGCGTTACCAGCGCCGAATGAAGCGATGACGTTGCGGCGAGCGTGCATCACCGCACGACCGCCCTGCTCAATGACTCGCACATAGCAAAACAGGAGACGCGAAAATGAATCGATTGCAGGGCAAGGTAGCTGTCATCAGCGGCGCCGCTTCAGGAATCGGGCGTCAGTGCGCACTGCGCTTCGCCGAACAAGGCGCGACGGTGGTGATTGCGGACCGGGACGCCGCCAATGGTGAGGTCGTTAGCAGCGAGATCAATGCCGCGGGTAATGGCCGAGCCGTGTTTCAGCAACTTGACGTCACCGTCGCAGAACAATGGACCGCCCTCGCTGAACGTTGTGTCGGCGACTTCGGGTCGTTCGATGTGTTGGTCAATGGCGCCGGCCTGTTTCTCAGTGGTATTGAACACACGCCGGAAAGCGAAACGCTCGACGCCTGGCACAGTATTCAGGCAGTTAATATCGAAGGTCTGATGCTCGGCTGCAAAACCGCGATCGCGGCGATGCGTGAATCAGGCGGCTCAATCATCAACATTTCGTCCGTGGCCGGTTTGAAAGCATCAATCTTCGCCACCGCCTACGGCCTGAGTAAAGGTGCTGTGCGCCAGTACACCAAATCCGTTGCCGCGCATTGTGCGCGCAAGGGCTATGGGGTGCGTTGCAATTCCATCCACCCGGGCATCATCAACACGCCGATGGGACGGGACGCAATGAGTACCGCCAGTGGCGATTTAGACGTCGGCATGGAACGCTATCGGAAAGCCATTCCGTTGCGGGCTATTGGCGAGCCCGACGATATCGCGTGGGCAGCGCTGTACCTGGCGAGCGATGAATCGCGTTATGTCACTGGCCTTGAGATGGTCGTCGATGGTGGCGTGGCAACGCTTTAGCACGCTGGTACCCAAGTGCGGCGCTGTATCCCGCCGGGGCGGCAGCGCGTGACGCGCCACAGAACGTATACGGGGCTCTCTGAGCCGGTTTTCTGAGCAGCTAAACAGAGTAAACTGTCCGCCACTAACAGACAGATATTCCAGTCATTGCCTACGCAAGGAGGTGCAGCATGATCAAGGGTCTTCACCACAATGCCTACCGCTGTCGCGACAGCGAAGAAACCCGTCAATTCTACGAAGATTTTTTGGGTTTACCGCTGATTGAAGCGCTTGCCATCGAAGAATCCAAGACTGGCCGCGCCGCGAGCTTACTACACACTTTCTACCAAATGGACGACGGTTCGTGTCTGGCTTTTTTCGAAGTGCCGGATGAGGATTTCGAATTCAAGACGCAACACGATTACGATTTGCATATCGCCCTTACGGTCGACGAACCGACCCTGAAGGCGATGCTAGAGAAAGGCAAAAAGGCCGGCATCGAAACGCGTGGCGTCGCTGATCACAAGTTCGTTCATTCGATTTACTTCCGCGATCCGAACGGCTATGTAATCGAGCTGTGCGCACCCATGCAGGACTTCGAAGTATCACCGCCTGCTCTCGAACGCGCACGCGGCAAGATCGATGCCTGGCAATCCGCGAAATCGATCTGAATTGGACGACGAACCAGTCAGTGATTCATTGCACCGGGAGATCTGGCGGGTAAGCGACCTCCTGCGCTGTCCGCCGACAGCACCGCAAAGCGGCTACCGACTTGATGATCTGGAAAGTGCATTTATCGCGCTCGCCGATGCCGACGATCCGGCACACGAAGGCAGCGAAGATCGTATTTGGGCTATTTGGTGTGACCATCCGGACCCGGAAGCGAAGTCCGCGATGCGTGGCGGCATTAAAATGCTGGCCGAGCGCCAGCTCGATCGCGCGCAGGCGTTGTTTGACGTCCTGACACAACAGCATTCAGATTGGGCGGAGGCGTGGAACAAACGCGCCACGGTCGCGTATTTACGCGGCTACGATTGCGCAAGTGCAATCGATATTGCGCGAACCCTGAAACTTGAGCCGCGCCATTTCGGCGCCATGGGTGGGTTCGCCCAAATCTGCATGCGCAACGATTCGCTCGACGGCGCATACCTGGCTCTGCAACAAATGCTGGTGGTCAACCCGCTTGCCCCAGGCATCGAAGATGCCGTGATCGGTATGTCCAAAGACAGCCCGAATACGGTCCATTAGACGATTGTTGAAAAACATCGCGAGGCTACCCAGCTGCAAAGTCCCACGACGCAATGGCACGCCGGTTTAAGCAGGCAGCAACGCTGCAGCGCGTTCACGCAGTTCGGTCTTCAACACTTTGCCACTCGGATTGAGGGGTAGCGCGTCGAGTTGCCAGGCGAAGCGCGGTACTTTGTAGTTCGCCATCTCCTCACGGCACCATGCCAGCACCGCACTCGGGTCGGGAGCCGTGTCTGGCGCCGCCACGAAGAACGCCGCGCCAACTTCCCCCAAGCGTGCATCCGGCACGCCAATCACCGCGACCTGTCCAATCTCCGGGTGGCTAAGCATCGTGCGCTCAATCTCGGCCGGGTAGGCATTAAACCCGCCATTGATGAACATGTCCTTTTTGCGATCAGTAATGTCGATGTAACCACGCTCATCCATCACGACAATATCGCCGGTTTTCATCCAACCTTCTGCATCGATGGTCTCGGCGGTCTGCTCTGGCTGGTCCAGATAACCCATCATCACGCAGTAACCGCGAATCAATAACTCACCCGGCTTGCCACGAGCGACGTCGCGGCCCGCCTCATCGACCACGCGCAGTTCGATACCGGGTAACGCGCGACCACTGGTTGATGCAATCGTTTCCGGGCTATCGTCTGGCCAACAAATGGTCGCGATACCATGTGTCTCAGTCATGCCATAAGCCGTTACGACCACATCAAAGCCCAGACGCTCGCGCATGCCGATGACCATGTCGACGGGGATAGTTGCGGCACCAGTGATACACGAACGTAGAGAGCTTAAATCGTAACTCGCCAGCTCAGCGTGATTGAGGAAGCTTTGAAACACGGCCGGCGGTGCCGGCATCACTGTAATGCGCTCGTCCTGAATCTGTTGCAACGCGCCATCAACATCAAAGACCGGGTGCGGAATGATGGTCGCCCCGCGCATGATGCAAACCGTGATGGCGCCGTTGAATCCGAATGCGTGAAAAAACGGAGGAATAACCAGAAAGCGGTCGCCCTGGCTCAAGCTAATGTTATTCGCGTAGTGCTGGAAGCCGTGCAGGATGGCCGCTTGATTCAACATCACGCCTTTCGGTAGCCCGGTCGTGCCCGAGGTAAACATCAGCAGGCTCAAATCGGTACCGGCGATCTGTCCCAATCGAGTGGTGAACTGCGCGTCACTACACGCGCCGGCGCGGCTGAGAAAATCGTCGAAAGTCACTGTACCGGACGGTGTCTCGCCGCGCAGCACAATGATATGTTCGAGGCTATCAACTTTGTCCTCTGCGGCGGCCAGATCAGCGACATAATCATTGCCGAGAAAACCAACCACTGTGAACAGCGCTTTGACGTTGGCACGCTGCAAAACATAGGCGGCCTCACGACCTTTGAAACGGGTGTTGACGGGCACCAAAACGGCGCCGACCCGCAGGACCGACAAGGCACTCACGACCCACTCCCAGATATTTGGCGCCCACACCGCAACCCGATCGCCGTGGTCGATGCCGGACGCAATCAGTGCGCGAGCGCTGAGATCAATGCGTGCTCCCAGTTCGCTGTAATCGATCCGAGTTTCACCATCAACGATGGCCTGGGTACTGCCAAACTCCTTGACCGCGTGATCGATAACCGCACTGTAGGTAAGTAGTTCTGGGGTTGAGCTCATAATTGGGACTCCGATGTCCGGCTGAACCTTCGGCCACCGGACGGTTACTAATACGTGCGGGGATTATAGCGACGGTTCGCGAACCATCGCCGGCCGCTCCGATGTCAGCGTTAGCAGCGTGAAATAACTTGCGGATGATTTCTCACGACACTCCGGATTGGCAGGCGAGCAGCGTCTTGCAGCGAGAATATTTTTTAAGCTTGTGACTGATGTCAGCGCGGTTCCAAACCAGTAGTATCAGTGAGGGGAAAAATTCGCGCGACAACCGAGCCTGGAAATTCTTGATTATCAGCACGCTCTACGCAGTGCTTTTGTCTGAATTTCCTGAATCGACGCGGATCACTGTCTGAAATAGTGGACACCCGTCACGCCCAAACCCGCGTGACTGAAGCAGATGGAAAAAACCGAAATGAGTGATGAGCTACACCGGCTGCAGCGGGAGCGAGATCTCTATTTTCGTCTGCTCACGCTAGGCACTGCTGAAACGCTGGACGCGTTTCTCGAGGAAGCGCTGGCCCTGGTCTGCGAATTGGCCGGAGCTGACCAAGGCTATCTGGAGCTGCGCGGGGAGGTCAGCGGAGAACAGGAAACGTGGCGTATTGCACTCGGTTTCTCTGACGCCGAAGTCGACGATGTGCAAACGACGCTGTCGACCGGAATCATGGCTGAGGCGCTCTCCTCTGGCCAAACGGTAGTGACGCCGGCGGCCTTCCTGGACCCGCGCTTCAAATCTCGCGGCAGCGTCAAACTCGGGAAAATCGCCGCTGTCGTGTGCGCGCCGATAGGCACTGATGCCGGACTGGGCGTGCTGTATTTACATTCAAGCACCGCCAGCGGTAAGGATGGACAAGCGTTTTCCGAGTCCGATCGGGAGCGAGTTGAAATATTTGCGCGCCACGTTGCTCCATTCGCTGATCGCTTACTGACGCGACGCGAACGTGACAACACCGCCGATGCAACGCTTCCTTATCGGGACACGTTGCGTGCCGATATGCTGGTTGGCAAAAGTCCGGTACTCGCCGAAGTCCTTAAACAAATTTCGCTGGTCGCGCCGCTCGACGTTAACGTCCTACTTACAGGCCCTACTGGCAGTGGTAAGTCGCTGGTCGCGCGTGTGATTCATGACAACGGTCCACGCAGTACCGCGCCGTTTGTGGAATTGAACTGCGCCACGCTGTCCTCTGAGCTAATAGAGAACGAACTTTTTGGCGCCCATGCCGGCGCCCACTCAACCGCCAGCCACGCTAGCCAAGGTAAAGTCCGCGCAGCAGAAGGCGGCACCTTGTTCCTCGACGAAATCGCTGAGCTGCCCCTCGAATCTCAGGCCAAAATTTTGCATTTACTGCAGACACGCCAATACTTTCCGCTAGGTTCCAATCAACCCGTACCAGCGAATATTCGCCTCATCTCTGCGACCAATACACCAATTTCGGAGGCCATGCGCGACGGTCGCTTTCGCGAAGATTTGTTCTATAGACTCCAGTTCCTGCCGATAGCGCCACCCGCTCTGACCGAGCGGCTTTCCGATTTGCCAGCCCTGTGCGATCAGCTTATCGAACGCGCCTGCAGGCAGCACGGTTTGCGCCGCCTTGGCATCTCTCGCAGTGCGCGCAATGCGATTCGGGTTGCGGAATGGCCCGGCAACGTGCGCCAGTTAGCACACGCACTCGAGGCAGCGGCGATCCGCGCCGGCAGCGAAAGCTTGCAGGAGATTAAACCCGAGCATGTCTTTCCGTCCGTGCCTGCCAATAGCACGAGAAAACTCACTTGGGGCGAAGCTACGCGTGACTTTCAGCGACACTTTCTGCTCGAGGCGCTGGATCACAGTGAATGGAACATGAGTGAGGTTTCCCGCAACCTCGATCTGGCGCGCTCGCATATCTACAGTCTGATCAATTCACTTGAAATAAAATTACGCCCCCGCGGTTCAGACAGTTGAGCACGGCGATTCGGCGCGGCTGCGACGATTTTTATCACCCTGCTCGTGCGTCACGTGGTCATCTGCAAGTACCGGCTTCGGATTCATTAGCGCAGGCGCTATTACGCCCATGAGCGAATTTGCGTCGCAGTATTTCGCAGCATGCCAGGGCCCGGTACTCGAACAAGCGCGCGAAATCATTCGCTGCTGGACGTCGGCCGATCAGCGTACCTACGGGGTGATGGTCGACTATCTGCAAAGACGTGCAAAAGGCCTGCGCCCCGGTTTGTGCATCGCGGTCTGTCGCGCCCTCGGCGGTTCGCTTGAAGAGGTGCTGCCGTCGGCTGCCGTCGTCGAACTCTTCCACAACGCTTTCCTGATTCACGATGACATCGAGGACGGCTCATTGGAACGTCGCGGTGCCCCCGCCCTGCATCAATCGCACGGCACTCCGATTGCGCTCAATATTGGCGACGGATTGCTGGCACTTGCCCTACGCCCCTTGCTGACCAACACGGAACATCTCGGACTGGCGCGAACTTTGCAGATTCTGGAGATCATTGTGCAGATGGTGACTGAATCGTTCGAAGGACAGGCAATGGAGTTGCGTTGGATTGCCGACGGGACCTGGGATCTTAGCGACGCCGATTACGAGGACATGGTGCGTAAGAAAACCTGCGTCTACAGCTTTATCGCGCCGGCTCAGGTGGGCGCCGTCGTGGCACGCGCGCCCGAGCCGGTACGCGACCAACTGACGGCCTATATGCAGAGCCTCGGACTCGCCTTCCAGATTCAGGACGATTTGCTCAATCTCGAACGGGCTCGCGACAAATATGGCAAGGAGTACCAGGGTGATTTATGGGAGGGCAAGCGCACGCTCATGTTGCTACACGCGCTCCGTGAAGCAAGCACCTCTGAGCGCACCGAGGCACTACAAATCTTATCCTCGCCGAGGCCGCAAGGCGGGGCACGCGGGCATGAATTCGACTACCTTGTCGATGAACTGCATGAATTTTCTGTCATTGATGGGCGTACGAAAAATGCCATCAACAGTTATCTTGCTGCGCGCGCGGAACCGGTCAAAAGTGTCCAGGACGTGAGCGTCTTGCGCCAGTTCATCGATGATCATCAAGGCGTTGAACACGCGCGCAGTGTTGCCGCCCGCCATGCCGAGGCCGCGCGCGTCGCTTGGCAGGAATTGTCCGGCCAGCTAAGCGCCAGCGTACACACTCGCTTCCTCGCCGGCCTGACTGACTTTGTCGTCGCACGGGAGCACTGAATGTTAGGCATTAGCGAAGTCGTCGCGCGACTCCAGGCGCTTCAATCGGAGCAGCCGGAAGCGCTGGTCGAAGCGTTGTGTCGAGTCGATGAAAAGTCCGGCGCAGACACCAGCGGGTTGACGCCAGTAGTACAGTTGTTACAGGAACTCGGCAACGACGGTGTGGCCACAAGCAGCACAACTGAAACAAGCGCTGTCGAGGAAGATCCGTTCCCCGGCTTCGATAACCCGACGCGTCGCACGACGCTGCCAACATCACCACTGGGTGCCCGAGCCGAAGGCAACGATGCGGTGACGGCGGCGCTCATTCAGACCTTGGCGTCCTACCAGACCGTGCTTGACCACAACCAGCGAGATTTCGACGAACTGTTCGCTCGCCGTGAAAATAATCTCGACAATGAATCAGAGGATGAGACCATCGCACGCCTGCGCGAGGTGCAGGCGGTCTTGCTCAAGTATCCGGTTGCTGCTCAGGCTGCCTTTGCCGCACTCGTACGCGAGGGGCGCCGTTATGCCGATACGCCGGATGGGCAAACACTGAAACGCCAACTCGCAGGCTCGTCCGTGCTCGCCAAAGCGCGCACCCTGTTCGAAGGACTCGCCGGCGGGCTGCTGGCCGAAGATGGAGCGACGCTGCCTTCTACTTATATCGATGGGTTCCTGCACGCGCTCGACCGCGATCTTGAAAACGTGCTCCACGATCTCAGCAGCGCGGAAAAAGGCGCGTGAGTTTACTGCGCCCCCAGGTCGATTTTGAATCGGAAGACAGCATGTTGTTCGCCCTGCTTGGCATAGCTGGCGTGATGCGCTCCGAGCAGGGCTTGCTCGCGCACATTCGCGCCGCCACGCCGATTGAACATAGCGTTGTTACGCCAGATGATGAGGGGCTGATACTCGCCATGCTCGGCATGCATGCGCTCAGCGAACGATTAGCCGAAATCATTGACCATCAAGCGGATGGTTCGATCTCAGCACCCGAATCACCAAACGACGTCGCCGGCTTCGCTGCAATAGAGGATCTGATGCGGTGAACGCCGCTTTACCCAGCTCCGTTCACTTGATTGAGCGGTCCGATTACTGGCGCGCACCAGCCTTGATACCCGATCCGGATGAGTCGATTCCCGGCTACAAGGAATGGCAGCACTTCGTCATTTTCGGGCAGGGTTGGGTACTTGTTTTTAATCTCAATATCGACGGCCTGCCGCATCCCACTGGCAGACATCCGCAATATTCTCACCCTGCTCGCGCCGTCACTATTTTTAGTGCTGCACAGTGGACCGGCCAGGTCGACCGCTGCGGCGATACCGAATTACGCCTCGGTAGCCTTGACGCTCGCTTCGGCGATGCTGGTATGCGCTGGCGCTCAGGCTGCTACGAAATTTGGCAACACCAGGCAGGCATCCAACTCGAAATCAGTCTTCAGCCAGTCGCAATCCCGTCGCTGACCCATAACATTCGCCTCGCAGAGCGCAGCCACTTGAGCTGGTGCCTGGTGCCCCGATTACTGGCCAGTGGTTGGGTGGACGTTGACGGCGAGCGCCACGAGTTCGACGAGCGCGGCGCCTATCACGATCATAATTGGGGACGCTTCGACTGGGGCGGGGATTTCTCCTGGGACTGGGGTTGCGCGGTCCCAGAGGATCCGCTCGAGGATTGGACGTTAGTGTTTGCGCGCATGAACAGCGCCGACCGCCACCGGACCACCGCAACCAGCGCTTTCCTGCTGGAGCGCGGTCAGCACATTCGCTATTTCCGCAACGCCGAGGTGAGCTTTACCAGTGGTGAGGGAAGTCACGATCCGCCAGCCGGCCGGATACCACCAGCCGCAGCGGTGCTACTTGCGTCGGCAGGCCGGTGCGATCAGGCTATTCAGACTAGCGCCAACGGATTCAAAAAACCTTGCACCCACCAACTCGGGTGTTGTTCATAACGCAAGACACGAGTCCTGAATACGATCTCGGGCGTTGCGGTGGCAACCTGCCTGCCTGGCGCATCAATGGCTGCTTCGACCGTTGCCATCGAACGCTCGAATACCCGGACCACGATGCCGAGATGCGCCACGTCGTATTGTCCATGCTGAATAAAGCAGATTGAGCCCGGGCTGACGTGCCGCGTGACTGCCCCAATTTCACGCCAGTTTCGCAAGCAACGCTTGGCATCCGGATCAAGGCGCCGGGCAATCTCTTTGTTGACCGCAGGATTCGCGTGAAGCTCGGCATAAGCTTGCCCCCAAACGGCTTCACACAAAGCGGTGTGCTGAGGCCAATCCCTGCGCCAGGACGATTTTTTTAACGCGTCGCGATAATCCGCGCATCGGGCGTGGCGTTCGGTTGGCGGCACGTTCTGCAAAGCGGTGCCACTGGTGCGCTGGCAGAGATAGAGCAGCCGTTTAGCATGAGCGACGATCCTGAGTGCGGCACGCAGGCGACCGTCAGCATCGGCACCCGGTGCGACCGTCGCCGCACCGCGAAACATCACCGGGATATCGATGAAGCTCCCGACAGGAAGGGCATCCGGCGTCAGGAGTTCGGGATTCAAAAGCAGAATGTCGTCGACAGTGACGCCATATTCGCGCGCCAACTGGACGAGCGTCTGTCCGTACTCGACTCGATGCAGAGTCATTTTTCTTTGATTACCGAAACGGCGGAGCGTTGCCGGTTGCGAAAGTTGCGCGCCTGGGACCTCACCGAGAGACGGTTTTGCGCGCAAGATTTCAATTTTGGGGAAATTCATGCGGTTCGTACACGCGACGGTTCTAGACAACCCGTCCAGACTGGCGAGGCCGCCGGGCTAGCATCGCTGAAACACGAGTACGAGATCCGACCCGGACACGAAGGTCGACAGCAACACGAAGTCGTTGGTGCGCTTACGCACGCAGTGATTGTTAATGACAGCTTCGAGATCCGATTCGCTCACGACAGACAGGTCGATGCGTTCCAGACGAGTTTCAATGGCCCGCGGCGGTAGCGTCGATGAGCCTGCTTGATGACGTTCAGCGCGCGAAGGCAATATTTTCATCCTGATTCAGGTACGGCAACAGCGCGTCTGCGAGAGCTTGGGCACGCTGCGGGGGTCACAGATCGAAATAGCAAATAGCATGCCAAAGGTACGGCATGCCGGACGGTCACAGATGTCCTCAAAAGCAGAATGCGTTGCCATAGAATTCAGACTTACAGGACAGTATTGGGTGCGCCCGGCGCTGATGCCGGTATATAGAATTGGAAACGGCAACGCCTATGATGGCCCCTGCGCAATGCCACCCTGCACCCGAGAAAGAGACAAGTGGCGCTAACCGTTCGACCAACGGCAGAGCACCCCCGCCCTGAGCGAAGTCGCGTTCGGGTCATGTGGTTCGTTCGCACAACCGCGCAGAGCGCGCTAAAAGCGTTAAGGTCTGATCCTGAACATGCCGGAGCACCGCACGATGACGAGCGATAGTACTTTGCCACTGGCACCTTACACGGTGCTCGACCTCACCATCGCCCGCGCCGGCCCCTCTGCGGTACGGCTGCTCGCAGATTGGGGCGCAAAGGTGGTCAAAGTCGAGCCGCCGAAAGAACGTCGCAAAGCCTCTGGATCGGTGACCGGTGTGCGTCATGGTCCCGACGACCAGAACCTGCACCGCAATAAGCGCGGGCTGAGCATCGACTTAAAACACCCCGACGGCCGTGCGTTATTCCAGCGCCTGGTCGCGCAAGCCGACGTCGTGGTGGAGAATTTTCGTGCCACCGTGAAGACGCGTCTGGGCATTGACTACGACACCCTGCGGGCGGTCAATCCGCGCATTATCCTGGCGAGTATTTCCGGATTCGGCCAAACCGGCCCGTATGCCGAACGGGCCGGCGTCGATCAGATCGTGCAGGGCCTATCGGGCCTGATGTCGGTGACCGGACATCCTGGTGGCGGGCCGGTGCGTGCCGGCATCGCAATTAGCGACACGACCGCCGGCATGTTCCTCGGTCAGGGCATCCTGTTGGCACTACTCGAGCGCGAACGGACCGGGCTTGGGCAGTGGGTGCATACGTCCTTGCTCGAAAGCATGCTGTCGAAACTCGACTTTCAGGGTGCTCGTTACACCATGCTTGGCGAAGTCCCCCAGCAACAGGGTAACGACCATCCCATGCAGGTTCCTATGGGAACTTTCGAGGCGCGCGATGGGCCGGTGAATATTGCCGCGTCGACCGGGCGCATGTTTAAAGATTTTTGCACCGCGCTCCGAGCCGAAAGCATGCTCGAAGATCCTCGCTTTGCCGACGGCAAGTCCCGACACGCGAACAAAGAAGCGCTGAAGCGTGCGATCAATGCTTTGACCGTGAATTTCACCGTCGCCGAACTGGTCGACCGGCTGGCACCGGTGGGTGTCCCGTGTGGGCCGATTTATGACATCGGGCAGGCGTTCGAGGATCCGCAGGTGAAACATCTCGCGATGACACGCTCTGCGCCCCATGAGCAACTCGGCGATATCAACCTGGTACGCTCACCCATCAATTTATCGTCCACGCCACACCCCGAGCGGTTCCATCATGCCGGCCCCGATGTGGGGGAACACAACCGCGAGATTCTGCAGGAATTCGGACTGGAACTGGAGGAGATTGCGCGTTTGGAAGATGCCGGCGCGATATGACCAGCGGCGCGGCCGATTGCGTGTACCGACAGCCCGGCTCGGTCCCGCCCCACACAGAAAGACTCGGACATGATCACACTTTCGCTGCGCGACTCTCCGCATAGCAGGCGTTATCGATCACCAGCGGTTTAGCTGCACAAAGGGTCTCGAAGTTGGTCGTCGCGGCGGCGCTCGCGGCAGCGGGTATTGGCGCGGTCACGGCGCTTACCAAGGCCTTCATGGTGGGACTGTCGAGCGCATCATAGACAGAGACTACGACCGGCACCGAGCTGCTTGCGATGAGCGCAGCACGAGCCGCGTCGGGAATGTCACAAGCAAACAGCACGGTCTGCAACGGCACGTTGGACGGCGAGGTGACGCGGCAACTATCGGCGTTGACTGAAATCGTCGTGCCTTTGTAAAGCGGATGGGTGCCGCACATCAACGTCCCGCAACAGGTCGACATCGCGGTGGTGTTGTAGGCGTCTTCGGTGAGCTTGGAAAATTCGAGCAGTTCCTGCGCTGCTTCGTCAACGATGAACGCGTTTGCGAAGTAAACCAAATTCACGCCGCGCTCGAAGTTAGCCACCGCTTCGGGAAGCGCATTGCCGGCACGCTTACGCGCCGAAATCAGGCCTCTTTGGCGACAATCAACGCACAGGCATTCGGCACGAAAACGCATGGTTGAGTCGCACAAGGTAATGCGGCAAGCGCCACATCGGCACTCGAGAAATGCTTCGAGGTCGGACATTAAATACCATTCATTCGAATAACGACACTGCCCCGGAACCTAGCCGTCGAAGCCGCCTCGTGCAAGCCCGACGACGTATTTTTATGTTCCTCCCTTCACACAAGTCTGCTGGGGCCAGTCTGTTCCTGCAAGGTTAAGATGACCAGACCTGATTAGTTCACACGGTCGTCTGGGAGCACGCATGGATATTCGCAGAATCACTGAAGTCGGGGTCGCCGTGCGCGATCTGGAACAAGCCACACAATTGTTTGTCGCTCTATTCAACGCCGAAGCTGGCCCGCTGGTCGAAGTGCCTCAGTACGACATGCGCTATCGCATGTGCCGGGTCGGCAAGGTGGACTTCGAGATCATGGAACCGAGCGGGACGAGCGGTGTGATAGCGGACTTTCTCGCCAAACGCGGCGAGGGCTTGCATCACGTTGCCTTCGCTGTCGACGACATTGAAGACACCATGCACACCTTGGGTGGTAAAGGCGTGCAGTTCGTCGCCGACGCACCAATTCGTGCACAGCTCGACGCGGTCGATTTCGCCGGGCGTACGTTTCGTGACGATTTGCAGTTCACGTTTTCGCATCCGGCTTCGATAGTCGGAATTTTGTTCGAGTTCATTCAGTACCCGGAAGGTTACCAAACACCTTGAACACCGCGTCGCGGTGACCGCCCTGCCTTGTGCAAGTCATGCAAGGTGCGAATCCGGGCAAGTCAGTTAACGCTCAGGAACGCAACAATTTCCCCGCACCACCCGACTGTAGCGCACCATCGTGATACAGCACGTCACCATTGACGATAGTGTATTCGACGCCCCTTGATGGCATCACCATGCGCTTGCCGCCGCCCGGTAAATCGAAACGCTTCTCGCCACGATTGCTGGAGCCGATCGCGGTCGGATCGAATACCGTGATGTCCGCCGCCATCCCGGCTGCGAGGCGACCGCGATCACTGATGCCGTAGAAGTCGGCCGGGTCGCTGGTCAGCCTGCGCACGCCCTCCTCCAACGACATGATGCCGCGTTCGCGCACCCACGTACCGAGGAGATAGGTGGGATAGCCGCAGTCACACAACATGTCCACATGCGCGCCGCCGTCACCAAGCCCGATCAGTACGCTCGGATCGCTGAGTAGTTCGGTCATGCGATCAACACGCCGGTTATACGCCGTTACGGTGAACTCCAGCTCGAGGTTGTCTTCCAGGGTGATATCGAGGAGCGCATCAACGCCATCTTTGCCCTGCGCCGTAGCAATTTCGGCTACCGTCAGTCCTTCATACTGTTTGAGGTGTTCGGCCTGACATTCATGCAAGGTAATCCGATCCCAACTACCCGAACCCAGTGGTTGCTTGAGTTCCTCTCGAAATTGATCCCGAAATGCGCGGTCGGCATAGACAGCCCGTTGCGCGGCCAGCGACTTATCCGCGAACAATCGCTGCCAGGACGGAAATGATCCAAACGAGAACGGACTGCGCATGCTGATCTCGCGGGTCAGCGGCAGAGGCGAGGTTTGCGGTCGCGCGCCTTTGGCGATCATGGGTTGGATACGCGCCATGGTGGTACGCAACGCGTCGGGTAAATCTTCGCGATCGAACATTGCAATGAAGGTCACCGGGCGCTCGCTTTCGTCGAGCAGAAAATCGAGTAGCTCAACCTGTTCTTCGTCGAGCACCGAGATTTGCCGGGTCAACGCGATTTCAATCGCCCCGCGACCTTTGTCGCGCAATAGATTAGCGTACGATTTCAGTTCGGCGCGACTCGCATTTCGACACGCCAACGGCCGACCGTTGTAACCCAGGTGTTGATTGAGAATCGTGCTTGATATGCCGAACGCACCGGCATCAAGTGCCCCAGAGAGCAACGCAGTGATCTGCGTAATTTCTGCGTCGTTGGCAGCGCGCTCAATTGATTCGTCACCCATCACGTAGTGGCGAAACGGCGTCAGCGGTGCCATGAAGCCGAGATTCACAGACGGGCCACGTCGTTCAGCCGCGTCGAGAAATTCCGGAAACGTTTCCCAATCCCAGGTGATGCCACGCTTCAGTACGTCAAAAGGAATCGATTCGACATTGACCAGATCATGCATGGCGACTTCGCGGGCTTGCGGTAAACAGGGTGCGATACCTACACCGCAATTGCCGCCGATGACACTGGTCACGCCGTGCCAGGGCGACGGTGTCACGGCCCCGTCCCAGCAAATCTGTGCGTCGTAATGGGTGTGGGGATCGATGAAGCCGGGACTAACCACGCAGTCACTCGCGTCAATCGTTTTGCTGGCGCGACCTGATACCTCACCAAGCTCGACAATCTTGCCGTCGGTCACGGCGATATTGCCGCGCTTTGCCGGCGCACCACTACCGTCAACCAGTAGTCCGTTAGTGATTAGTAAATCGTAGCTCATGGCAGGGTCCCTCGAAATAACCAGGTGCCAGGCCCCGGGTCATCTGCGCTGCGCCCTTTATCGAGCGCCCGCCTGGCCGGTCTGGCCAGCCCAGTATACGACCGCCGAGCGCTGCGAGATGTGGCCGACCGATGGCGTGCTTCGCCGCCAGTTTGCGCTTGAGCCTTATGGCATCACGAAGGCTTTAGCCACGATATAGCTGCCGAGCACCACCAGGAGCGAGAAAATGCCGCGCTTCAATGTCGCGTCGGACACCGGGGGTGGTGCAACCTTGCCGAGCCAGGCACCGGCAACAACCAGCGGTACGGACAACGCGGAGGTGCCGAGCACCAACGCGGTCAGATCGCCCTGGGCGCCTACGATCACTGTACGCATCACCGTCGAGAGCGCAAACGCGGCTAGCAACGTCGCGCGAATCGTGGCGAGCGCGAGAGGTTGGCGATACATAAACCAACCGAGGACCGGCCCTGAGACCGCAAACAGTCCCCCAAACAATCCGCCGCTAAATCCCGCACCGACGCATACCCAGCGCGGCGACACCTGTAACGAAGCGACCGGACGTACGATCATCAACAGACTGCCGAGCGCAATGAAGGTACCGAGCAGAATTTGCAGGAGATCAGCCGCTTGCCGATCCAGAATCGTGATCAGATAGACCCCGAGTCCGATCGCCGGCAATTGGCCACAAGCAATCGACGTAATGACCTTGCGATCGATCTCGTGGACATGCCCTTTGAGTGCCACAACGATATTCAGCGCTGAAACAAGGCTCACGACCGCCGTCAACGCGGGGAGCGGCAATGCGCTGCTCGCACCACCGACAGCCATCACAATCATGCCCATGGCGAAGCCCGCAACGGCTTGCACGTAGGAGCCGATTAGTACGGCGATGGCGATAAGTATCCAGACAGAGGCATCCATGAGACGCGGCAGTATATCGATTGCGGGTGGAGATGAGCGGCGCAGGTGCCCGAGAGGCCGCGAACGCGCCCACTGCGGCGCCCGATTAGGCGACAATGACCCCGCAGCGTGACACCAGCGAAGTCTCGTTAGAATTTGTTCAGCGCTCGTAACCATTGCGCGCCGATCTGCGGATCGGGCACTGCAGTGAATACTTCAACCACACGACAGGATTGTGCTTATGAAGGTTTATGAAAAACGCACCTACTCGGTGAAAGTCGGGCAAATGCCGGAAGTAATCAGGCTCTATTCCGAGCTCGGTTGGCCCGCACTTGAAGCCGGTGGCTTTTCTAACAAGCTGGTCGGTTACTTCGTCAGCGATACCGGACCGCTACACCAGCTGATCCACATCTGGCGGTTCGATGATGACGCCGACCGGCGCGATTTCTGGAAACGCCTGTTCGCAGATGAGGCCTTCATGAAGTTTGCCGTGCAGGCCCGTCCCAACCTGAATACCCAGGAAATCCAACTGATGGTATCCGCACCGTGGGGGCCGCAACCCTAGTCCGCCAAACGTGGCGTGCTCGATAGGTAACGCCTTCTGGCACGCCATCTGACAGGCGCGTAGGTGCCCCATTGGATCTCAACCTGGCCCGTCGTCCCCGCCCGCGCGTTAATCAGCAGCGCACGTTGCGAGCGTATACCGCGCGCCTACCCTCGGTCGCATCGCCAATCGTGCCTGCGCGCGCAAAGCTATAAAGCAGGCATGTTCAATCCGACCTCACGTGAACGGCAAACGTTGATTCCAGCTGCCCAACGAATAATTCAACCACCGCGCTGCGTGCGCGACCGGCCGCACAGGCATAGCTGAGATGATGTTCCGGCATCTTCACGACGTCGCGTAACAAAAGAAATTCTTGTCCCAGACCAGAAAAATCCTCGTTCGGGTGCATCATTGGAAAGAAGGCATCCGTTGCTCGAATCAGCGCCATCACAAAGTCAAAACTGTCGCTCACATAATGCGGCTGCACAGCCAGCAAACCGTGATGGGCGTAACGCTGAAAAATATCGGAGAACGTCGGCTCGACGCTCTGCGGCAGAATCAGAGGGAAGCGCAACACGTCAGCCTCGCGCGGCCGGGCGAGCTTGTTTACAGGATGATCGTTGCGTAACAAACAGGCGAAATGCAGACGGCTCAGCGCGACCACCTCAAGGTCCTGCCAACGTCGCAAGTAGCGCGACGAGCCAAGCACGACGTCGAGTTCACCACTCAGCAGTCGCGGATACAGCGATGCGGCCGATGCATGCACGGTTTCAATCGCGATAAGAGGATGCGTGTTCGCGAATGCTGTGAACGCCGGGATAGCATGCCAACCGGTCGCGTCGAGACCGAGACGTAACCGCCCGGTTACTCTTCCGGTGGCCTCGCTAACGTCACTGACCAAATCATCCACATCGGCGAGTATGCGTTTGGCGCGTGTAATAAAACGCTCACCAGCCGCAGTGGCTCGGATGCCGCGGGGTAGCCGTTCGAACAATTCTTGTCCAAGACTGTGCTCAAGCTCAGCGACGCTACGCGATACCGCCGACTGAGTTAAACCCAGCGCTTGCGCGGCGGTGGTGATCGCCTGCGTGCGCGCAACCTCAACAACGACCCGCATACGCCGCAAGTCGATCGGATGCCGATGCTCAACAGACATTCTCTAAACTCATACCAAGGTGCGGCAACATCATTTGACATTATGCCAGTGTCGCAGCAACGTAACGCCATTCAAGAATCTCCATCTGGCTTTCATTGAACAGGAGTTGTTCCGTGCATTATTTTCCGCGTAGCTGTGCGGCATTCGTGCTGCTGACCCCGCTGGCATGCGGCGCTTTCGATACCTCTCGGATTGAAGACACCGAAGTTCGCGAGTGTGCCGACCGCGCGCTTCCGTCTGCCACCGCCCGCCAGATTCAGCAGGTTGAGGTTGTCGGGAAAAGCGGTCATTCGCGCTTGTCGCTGCGGGAGATCTTCTGGACGCGATCGGAAGACAACGACTCACGCGTGCTGGTCCGCGTCCTGGAGCCGGTCGACGATCGAGGGGTTGGCGTGTTGATCAACGATGACGCCGACCGCAACGTCGTCTCCTATATGTCCTACTCGCCAAAAATCAAACGTGTGCGCCGCGTCACTGGAAAGTCGTTCTTCGGTTCAATCCTTGGTACAGATTTTACCTACGAAGATTTTTCCTATTTCTACCGCGTCGATGAGCGCGAACAGGTTACTCGTGTCGACGATGCGGTACTCGAAGATCATCCCGCTTATGTGCTGGAAACCATCAAACCAGATGAGAATGCCAACTACAGTATGGTGCGGTTTTTTATCGACAAAGAAATCTGCCTGCCAGTGCGCACGGAATTTATCGGCCTGAATGGCGAGACACGCAAAGAACTGATCATTGATCGCGAAGAGGTCAAGCTGGTCGACGATCACTGGGTGCCCTATCGCACCACCATGACCGATTTGAAACTCGGCACCAAGAGTATTGCGGTCGTACAGGAAGTGGACATCGACCCGGAATTGTCGAGCGGCATGTTCGAGGTCAATGCGCTCAAGGCGGGTGGCCACTAGGTCAGTGTTGTCTACTATTATGTAGAAACTGGCACGCCGCGTTGTACTCCTTCAGGCGGCGATTCGACCGGAGCCAACTCGAGGTAGTGGCCCCGCTGCATTGGCAAAGCGGACATTCGCCCTGCCCAACGAAGGCCTGCTATGTGCCCGTAGCAGCGGTTCGGCTTAGTGGTGAGTTGGGGTTAAGACTTGCCGCTGCTGATAAGCTGCCTTAGTCATGTTTCACGTTGAATGCACTGGCCCTGACGCAGTGTTGGAATAGGAATCCCAAGTCGGATGGACGGAGCGGCAGAGCCACTGGATAGGCTAGAAATTGCGGCGATCATCCTGATCGTTCTCGGCATCGTCGAAACAATAGTATTTGCCCTTGCCTTCAAGTACGGATTTAGCTTCGGGGGCGGAAGCATTCTCTATGTGTACGTGGGCTATCGTCTGCTAAAGCGAAATCCGCAAACGTACAAGACCGTTATCAGAGTCCTGACTGCAGTGCTCGCAATTATGATGTCGGCGGTCTGGTTCTTACTAATGATCGCGGCATACACGACCACCAGCGAAATCGGGATGAGCTTGTCATTGCCGGTCGTGACCACGACTGTTGCGATTGTCTACTGCACGGTTGTCGCCTCTCTGTCATATCTTTTGTTCCATCCAGAAACGCGGTGTGGACTTGGTCTTGAACAGGCTGGTCTGACCCCGTGGATTCTGCATCTCACTAGGCACAGAGCGATCGGTATTGCGGTGAGTGGCGCGATAATCTGCGGGTTGATCCTCGGTCCTCACGTCAAATCGAATCCGCTTCGGCCTATAGCGACGACGATTCATGAAGATGAAAAGCTGCGGCGATCTGTAGGGGAGATCAGTCATATATCACTGTCGAGTTTTCGGATCTTCAACTGGACAGTCTACGCGTCCATAACGGTATATGGCTCTACAAATACTGGGTCTTACTACGCCGAACTCGATCCCAACGGCGCGGTGAGTTTGGACAGCTACGACTTCGAATTAATGCCTGATCTAGTACCAAGCGCAAGTGAGAATCCCGAAGTTACGGAATACGAGGCCCCTAGTAGTACGTCCGAGAGCGAAGTTGTCTTATTGAGCACGTCTTTTGAGCAGCAAGGGAGCAATGTCGTGAATGAGATTGCGCCGTTTGTCCCGCACGGCGACCACGAGTGGGCTAGGCAGACATCGTCTCGAAGCGGAAAATTCGCGATCAACGCGGTGCCGACAGGCAACCCCGGCATTCTGCGGTATTTCGGCGAATCACTTAGCAGAGCGCTACTCAGTTCCACGTTGGAAGGAACCTACGAGCCGTTTGATGTCTCCCCGTTCCAATCGGTGACGCTGGAATTTTGGCGATTCTCTACATCGAATCCCAGCGAAACCCACAATTGCCTAGGCTCGTTACGGGTAGACTATCGTCTTGACGATCAAGAGTGGCAGTCAAAGATGGTCTATTGCGGACGGTTCAAAGCCAAGGCCTCAAAGTGGAGCCACGGCTCACTGACTTTTGACACGGCTGGCAGCACCAAGCTCGACATCATGTTCGAGTACGAGTACCCGCCAAACAGTCGGCCTGACCGAAAGGCTGTGTATCTAGTCGATGATCTGCAAGTGCGCGGATCGCGATAGGCTTGGTGCCACCCAGCGTCCGCTATTGGCCGATCAGAGCCAAATCGCACAGGGTACCGAACAGCTGCTAATGAGAAAGATGACTGTCGGCGTTGTCCATCGGCTGGTTAAGGTGTGCCCATAGGAGCCACTCGCGATTCGCGGCAACAGCATCCAAGGCTCTACTCATAGCGGACATTACCCGCGACTTTGAACGAAGCGGCCGGGTCAAGCGGAAACCGACCGGCAACCGATTCGTTAAAATTGTTGGTGACCTTCTCTTATTTACTAATCGCGCGCCCGCGAGCGAAGTCCGAACAGAACACTTTCATTTGCCGTTCCAAACGTTCGCGGCGGGTCGAAAAGATATCTATATCCGGCAACGGGGAGTTATAGGGTTCAATGCGGGAATTACAGTTTTGTTGCGTCATTCCTTGCAACTGGTTCACGAATAGCGCCTCAAGGTTCGCAAGCTGACTTTCGGGGTCTTTGAACTGAATACTATGCTCTAGCGCGGAAACGCTGTTCTGCCACGATTCTACTGACTCGCGCGCGCCAACATTTGCTAGAAACTGCAGAAAAGGTCGCACGTAGGAAAGGATGACCTTGCTGCGCTCACGCTGCCGCGCCAAATACCCGGCCGTCTGAACTGCATTGCCCAAGTCATAAAATGGTGACGCGCCGCTTCGCCGTGCGTGTCCTTTGGACAATGGCGGTGAATACAACTGACTTGTATCAATCAATAATTCTGCGTCCGCAAGCGCCTTGGTAGAGAACTCTTGCAAACAACGGACTATTTCGTTGCGACTTTCCGTGAATCCAAGTCGGGCGTAGACGTCCAACAACGCGGAGACCGGTTCCAGATTACTGGAGAAGATATGACTTACCCTGTCCAATTGAGCATCTCTGATCGGAACCCGGCCGAGCGCTGTCTGGGTGGTACCCTCCAAGTTTGAGACCAGTATCGACTTGGTCATGAGGAAGTCCAGCACTCCATTGGTGCGGTCGAGTACGAACGTGTCTGCCCACAAGCGCTCAGGCTCATCTTCTTGCCAGGATTCGGAATCGAATTGGCTGGCGATACGCAGGTACTCCCTAGCGAGTTGATTCGCCTCATTCAATGTTCCAGCGTCAAGGCCATTCATCGGTGTTTTGCATTCGAATCCCCGGCGCGTCGATGCGCTGAGCAGATCGGTTCGTCTGAGCGATTCAAGGAGCTCAAACTCACGCTCTGCGTTCTTCTGCGCTGTGACAGTAAAAGCCGCCTCGTCTTTCCCATGCTTGACGATGAACCATGCGTGGCGACCGTCGGGCATCTTTAAGGCCGATAGCCTTGCTTTTGAGTGCGATTCGCATGCTTCGAGCGAGAACTCATTGTCCAACAAGGCTCCGGCGCGCCTACCGTTCTGAAAGAACATCGAACTTTGCACATTAGCTTCGAAATAGAGCTCTCGCGCTTTGTCTATCCGTTTGCAAGGTCGCTGGGCTTCGACGCCCTTAATCCAAACATCTTCCACCCACGAGTGCAGCTTTATCATTTCTGATACACGATTCAATGGCGTTAGCGACGGGGGCGATGGGTCGGGAAATTTTCTGTCACCCCAATCGAGAGTTCTTGCCTTGTCTTCACTCGCAGTAACGATCGCGGTCCGCAGCACCTCAGCCAAGTCGAGATTGCGTTTCTCAAAAACCGACCAATCAATATCGAAGTCTTCGTCCACCAGAGCCTTCAATGAATTGCCATCTTCCTTAAGTAGCCCAGGCGGCAGCGGTTCGTCGTATATATATTTGACCAACTCTTTCAAATTCGCTGCGACATCTCGCGACTGACTAAGACGTCCAGGTTCTGCGATTCTGACGAAACGGGAATAGTTTCGATGCAACTCCGATACGTCCTTATTCAATTTCTCCAGCGTATTCAGCGCTGCGGTCACGCGCTCTGTTCCTGGCGCTAATAAATCGATTTCGCTCGGATTCTTATAGGTCCCGATAATATGGTCCATCCGACGTGAGAGTCGGCAAGTAAGACTCGGGAATAGCGCCCGAGCGAACATTGCGCTGAACACGTCTCGTCGTCTTTCCTCTACGCGCGGAGTCTGAATCCGAAAGATAGACAACCACCTGGTAGATATCCAAAAATCAAGAATTGTCACCTGATTAAGCAAATGGAAAAGTTTGTCTTGACGTTCTGCAGTCGGCGCTACCTTGCAAGGGCCAGCGCCCTGCCCTTCTTTAAAGTCGGATTCGAATTCCTCTATCACACCAATCGCTTCATCCAAAGTACGGATTCGCACTGTTAGGGACGTATATGCGGTGGAAAGGTAACCAACTGCAGCTATCGAGAGCAGAAAAGGTATCCACCGAAACCTACGACGCCCCTTACTTTGCGACGGTGATGTTGGCATCATTATTTTCCGCACGAATTGCGGCGTCCTGTTGCGAGAGAAGTGCAGACACGAATGAGAGCAATGTACCTGTCACCGGTATGCTAATCGTTTTGCGTGTGTCCGAGCGTCGAGTGCGCGTAGTCCACGCATTCTCGCGTACTGCCTCAGCCTCTCGGAAACGAAGCCAATCGGAGATACCCATAAATATCTGCTGATACGGCCGAAATCGCACCTACCAACCCGACTTGCTTACGCCGACTATAAAAGTAAGTTCGGCTAACCTCGCCTTGCTTTCGTGAGTTGGCGAGCTGCCCTTATTACCTCAAAAGGTTCGTCTGGCTCTGATCAGCGAACGTCCGAATTCGTCCCGCAGGCGGGCATTCCGGAATCCGACTCTTTTACGGGAAATCACTAAAGACGATCACCGTTAGCCCGCAGGTTTGAAGCATTCGAATGCTCGCCCTCGGCTAACTGTTTTAGGGAAAGTCCGCCAGCGTATCCATCCTTAGCCACCAAATACCTCGCGACCTTTTTCCTGGCATTCCACCTCTGCTTTCCCGGCCGGTGTGGCCTCGTTCATCGAAAATCTCGTAGCGGACATTCCAAACGACGCGATGGACTTCCCTTAGGTGCCCAAAGCAGATGTAGCTACGGGAGCGGCAGCGAAGGAAAAGGAGCGGTCAAGCGTCGGCCTCGATCGCTTTGTTAGGCGGCGGGGTCCGATGGTCAGGAGCAAGTAGGTCACCTTCGACAAACTCCCTTAGGTCACGATTGAACGAGCCCTTTGCCTGTCCCCACCACGCTCTAGCTCCAGGGTACTCGAAGGCAGTTCGAATTTCTGAGAGCTGCCCTGCCCATTGCGCGCGATCTATGTTTCCCAGGTGTGTCTGGTAGAGAAGAGTCTCATAACGGCGCAGCCAGCCTGTCATGAATATTGCGTACCGCCGACGATCCTCCTTCGAAAGGGACTCAAAATTATGATTGCCGTCGAAGAAGATTCGAATGAGTTCGGGATCGTGCGACAGGCCGTCGAGTTTATCCGCGATGTCACGCTGAGCGGTTTGGAACGCTGATATGCGGACGGAACGCGTATTCTGCCGAACCTGACCAGCCAAGTAGATCAGAGTTATGACAACGCCGATTCCGCCGAGGAAATCGCCGATATTCCCGAGTGCTTCTATCACGTTCTTCCCGCTGCCTAACGTCGCGATGAGCCGCGCTTGACGGCGACTGACCGGAGCGGCAGCGCAGGTGAAGGAGCGGTCAAGCGCGGCTCCAACGACTTGTTGGGCGTCGTCATACAGGCGTCTGCCTATTCACGAAGATTTAGGGATGCGAGTGCATTTTTAGCGATGTTCCTGTTCGAGTCCCGGATTCTATTTCTCAATTCGTTAAACTTCGTGCGTCCGTCGTCACTATCGTCGCAAGCGCGAAGCTCTTGATCGATTGAGTTTGATTTTTTCAGCAGCTCGTCTAGCTTAGGCGAAAAATACGCGTCCATTTTATAACGGGCCGCGACATACTGATCGTAAGTCGAGGCCCCATAAGGCTCCGTCCGCAGCTTGTCTACGCATGACGAATACGGAACGGATAAGTAATTCGATGTCGTAGTCAAATAGTCGTCAATCACATTTTTCCTAAGCTCGAGTCGAGCGCGCTCAACATCATACTTGTGGACAATCGTCTGTTCGTGCGGTTTAAGGACTAGATGAGCGACTAATGCCGCGCTCGCTCCAAAAATGATTGCGCGAATTGATTCGTAGTAAAACTTCTTCTGTTCCGTCCAGTCGGCCATGCGCTCTCCTAAGGAATGTCTGAATAAGGCATCGATTTGAGAACTGCGGTCGCGAATCCTTATGAAATTGACTGAACATCTTCGCTCCGAGCGTTTTGTTCGCCGC
>Ga0209630_10001545_pt1 | contig 24335 bp, 21 predicted proteins | sample COG_01_FD_184745 | JGI IMG/M metagenome (GOLD analysis project Ga0209630, IMG submission 184745) | Pelagic Microbial community sample from North Sea - COGITO 998_met_01 (SPAdes) (version 2) | ecosystem: Environmental > Aquatic > Marine > Neritic zone/Coastal water | place: Helgoland, sampling... | reverse complement strand
CACCGTACGGAATTGATCGGTTCCATCTGAATTAGACAATTAAAACACACCTTGAATACTCGTAGGTAAAGCGTGGCTGTTTTGTGTTAATACCCTTGGATTCAGTGACGTGTGTCAAGAGGTAAACCAAGATTTACGAGTTAAACGAGTTAAAAAAAACGTTGGATTGGGTGTAAAAATGGCGACAATGTAAGAGCGAATAGACCGTGGTGTTTGATTAACGATACCAGGTGACTGCACATTTTTCAATATGTTGTTGACATTGAGTCCTGTAATCAACGGCTATGCCGAATAATAATAAGATATCTTATTACATTACAATATTATTATCTTATTAATAAATATTGTTATTTATTAAATATATATATTGTTATATATTTGATAACTTTATTATTACAGTACGTAATAAGTTCTTATTCTGAATTTCATAAGGGTGTGCCTCTTTTTTATGCATAACGATTTTATATAATAACGTAAAGACTTTATCATTACGATCCACACAATCACTCCAGTGGGCAAACAGTGTGAAGATTCCGCTTATATATGTTCACGTTAGCGACTTATCCTTATTAACTATAATCAAGTTAAGTTACGTTAAAATTGTCTCACCCTACCTGGTGAAGATCAGAATAATATGATAATAATAATAAGATCTTTATTATTACACAAGAACAGGCGTATATGTAGGCAGGGGTGAGGTATTGTTAAATAAACCGTATTTTTTTGGAAAACAAACGGTTTGCTCACATGAAGGACTTTTCGTGCACACTCGCAGAGAAATTCAGTGGAGGTGTCTATATATCTTTATTTTGCAAGATAAAAATATCGTTTTCCCGTTACATGCATGCATACACTTGCTTGAACCATATATAAATCATCGATCGCCGAATAATATGCTTTGGTCACGCACGATCCCTTCATTCGTGTGATATGATACTCTTAACGGAAATTTATAACGTTGTTGTTCGCTCGAGGAAGAATTTTATCAGGTACAACAGTTTGGGAGAGTTTGGCCTGAGACGGTCACGTCCACCAGTCAAGCGGCGTGAATACACATGGTTCCTCAAGTGTAATGAGCGATATCCGGCGGAACTACACTACTGATGCCGACAACATTCAACACGGCGATTTTTTTCTATAAGAAAATTTCGAATTCAAAAGTAAAAAAGGAACGCGCAGTTGCAACCGCGTTCGGAAAGAACGCCTACGAAATAAAACCGCCCCTTTCAAGAGTACAAGTCGATATTATCTACACGTGCTTTATGGAGAGGACCTGACATTTCATCCTTCTGCTTCGCTTGGTCGCTCCGTTCAAAACATCGAAAGGCGCATTTTCCCCGCTATAGTGTGTAAAGTTCAAGATCAAGAGTCTTCCTGCCCTGTCTGGTGAGAGCATTCCTGATTATTTTGCCATCATCATTTTCACGAACTCGTCGTAGTTGACCTGGCCGTCGCCGTCCACGTCGGCCTCGCGGATCATTTCGTCGACCTCCTCGTCAGTGAGCTTCTCGCCGAGGTTGGTCATGACGTGACGAAGCTCAGCGGCAGAAATGAAGCCGTTCCCGTCCTTGTCGAATACCTTGAAAGCCTCTTTTAGCTCCTCCTCGGAGTCAGTATCCTGCATCTTACGAGCCATGAGATTGAGGAACTCGGGAAAATCAATCGTGCCGTTGCCGTCCGCATCGACCTCGTTGATCATGTCTTGAAGCTCAGCCTCGGTAGGGTTCTGCCCGAGAGAGCGCATGACGGTACCGAGCTCCTTGGTGGTGATCGTGCCATCTCCATCCTTATCAAAAAGGGCGAACGCTTCCTTGAACTCCGCAATCTGTTCATCAGTGAGCGTGTCTGCCATTTCGCTTTTGTGTCGTCGGTTTCGTGGTTGCGTCAAGGGGAAATGCTTGGCGATACGTTTCCAAATCCGGCACAAAGAACATCATGGAAAAAATCATTGAAAAAATCATTTTGGCTCCAGAAACTTGTAATAAGTGTGATAATATGATACCTCATTATTATTACTTCGTTCGAAGGTATAGATATCTATACCTTCATTCATTATTCGGTATCAATCAATGTTTCGTAAAGGTAAATATTATTATTCATCGAAGACGAAAAGATGAAAAAGGTACAAATTCCATCGCGAAAATTCTATCGCGCAACAGCTCCAAGTTCAGCACCGTAACCATTGCATAACTGAAGAGTTCGTTATAAATACGTGCATTTTCATTCGCAGAGAGCCTGATATTTTCTCGGGGTTTTCTCACTCGCAAGGTTAGACAAGGATCAGCCGTAGGCTGCACCTCCTTCTCGTTTCTTCATGAGCGAAGAGATCGATAAGCACGTTCTACGAAAGTACGAAATACAGCAAAAGCTCGGAAAGGGGGTAAGGATGTGCCGTTGATTATTGTTTCAAATGTTGAAACGCGCGGTGATGATGAAATGCAGGCATATGGGGTTGTTTGGAAATCTGTCGACAAGAAGACCCGCGATGTCGTTGCCTTGAAAAAGATCTTTGACGCGTTCCAAAACGCAACAGATGCTCAGGTTGGATCTCTAAGTTCGAGCCTCCAGGCATCGTCGAACCTTACATTTTCCAGAGAACGTTTCGCGAAATCATGTTCCTGCAAGAGGTCAACAACCATGAGAATATTATCAGGTTTTAGCACGTTTCTCAAATTTCGTTCGTTTCTGTGGTGATGGTAAACCAACCTTTTTCAGATTGTTGAATGTCCTGAAGGCAGAAAATGACAGAGACATCTATCTGATATTTGAATACATGGAAACCGACTTGCATGCAGGTAGTTATTTCACTCATGTGTTGTTATGCATGACCAACATGGTGACTTTTGAGAAACAGTAATACGCGCGAATATTTTGGAGGACATCCACAAACAGTTCATTATGTACCAACTTTTCAAGGCACTGAAATACATGCATTCTGCAGAACTTTTACACAGGGATGTAAAGGTGTGGACTTCTGTTCACGAGTCGCCGTGCTTCCCACTCACGCTCGTTCATGTAACAGCCGAGCAATCTTCTGTTGAACAGCGAGTGTCAAATGAAGATAGCAGACTTTGGTCTTGCTCGCTCTTTGACAAGCATAACTGATGACGAAACGTCCGCGCCTATTTTAACGGATTATGTGGCGACGCGTTGGAAAGTGATTAACTTGATGAATCTATGACTAGTGTCTGATTGCTTGATTCACAGGTATCGAGCGCCAGAGATTCTTCTCGGTTCTACGAGGTACACATTTGGAGTTGACACATGGTCAAGTGGTTGCATCCTGGGAGAGCTTCTTGGAGGGTGTGGCATAATTTAATCAACGCATTTCACAACTGATGTTTGTTTCCAGGAAGCCCATTTTCCCCGGCACCTCGACCATGAATCAACTCGACCGTATAATGGAGGTGGTGTAAAGATTGGTGTCAGGTCGAACCAACGTGTTTCTGAAGTTTCCTGATTCGCTACAGGTGACGGGAAAACCTGCGAACGAAGACATCGTCGCTGTGCAGTCACCGTTTGCGGTTACGATGCTTGAATCTCTTCCACCTCCGAAGCCAAAGAAAACTCCAGAGGTAGGCAAATTAATTAGAATCATTTCGACACGTGATGACATTCAGCCCATCTTGGTGCCGTGTAGCTTTTTCCGCGTGCAAGTCATCAGGCTGCAGATTTGTTGCAGAAGCTCCTCCAGTTTAATCCTGAGAAGCGAATCACAGCAGAGGAGGCGTTGAGGCATCCATACCTAGCTCAATTCCACAATCCAGCAGACGAGCCACTCTGCGATCACCGTATTTTGATTCCCGTTGATGATAACATAAAATACTCTGTTCAAGAATACCGAGAAAAGCTTTACAGTGAAATTGTCCAGAGGAAGAAGGTATGCCACCGAATCCCGTCACTGCCTCTCTTTTCACATCGGTTTCGATTCAGGAGTTGCGTCGAAGAATGCGCGAGCGTGAGCAGGCTAGGGCAATGCAATAAGGATCCCGTCACTTATAGTCGAGTTTAGTGCCAAAAAACATGATTTTCTTCATGTTTGTATTTTCTCCTAATCACGCAAGCTTGGTTGACTTCTTCTCAGCGCTTAAAAACTAGCGGTACAAGCTCGTGTCTTTTTAGTTATAATGAGAAGGTGGCGTTTATATTTACTCTTGAAAGGCATTTTTCACGATGAAGGTTGCGCCATTTCCTTGTGTCGGGAGTGCTCAAAGCGATGCTCTCCTATTGTTGAAAAATAATAGATAAAGTATAGCTTGAGGGCAAAAAAATTTATGCACACCTCAAGATCATCAACGATGCTGCTTGTCGATCTCTGCATTAAAAAAACATTTGAATTGGTGAAATCACACTTTCTAGTACACCACTGAATCAAACTAGTCGCAGTACTACCTTTATTCCAAGAGCTATGGCCATAAAGCACAGCTGAAACATGACATCATCTGCAGAATGACGAGCTGGTAAGCTGAAGCATTGTTTGGTTTGGTGCGAAACGAATGAAAAATACCTGGATGTCTCAGAATTGCCGCGCTGAACACCTTCTCAGCTGCCCCCTTTGCCCAAAGAAATTCAGGTGTTCCAGCTCCAAGGTCACCATAAGTACGAGAATGAAGTTGAACACAACTTACTTGCTCTGCACGCGGTGCATCAAGCGTCATTAGGCCAAGAAGTCGCCATCTTGTTGCTAAATTAATGGCATGTGATACTTCTAACCGGAAGTATTCGTGCCAAAGAACTGTTCATGAATGATAACTCAGGAGATCTTATGATAACTGTTCCTGAGAAAATACATTTTTTGTGTATGAATTGTAATTTTTACCTTTTGCTTGAGAACAGTTTCGCAGGCCGCGTAGAAAGAAGCGCCGAGCTGCTGACACATCGCCCTGCAATGTTGAGCCGTGAACGTCAAGTCTTTATGATGGCCGTATCCAACACTTCACTAGTTAGGTTGAGTTCTGCCATACCTGACTTCTGTATTCCCAAAAAGCGGCAAAAGCCCAAAGGCCTGCGCATGAGGGATTCATCTGTATTGCTTGGGTAATGACTTCCGAGAGTAGGCGTCGATTGCCGTGTATGTAGCAGAATGTGGCAAACCTCAACCACATACCTACACTTCCTTTGCTTTCTCGAAGAGCTCTTTGGTAAAGGACAACAACCTTACCAATTAAACTGCGGTACACAGAGTGAACGAGTGCACTATTATGCTCTTGATGTCCCTGTGTGCGCAGTGATTGGTTGCGATGAGTCTCTGCTGGCTATAAAATACATTGGGAGATATGCGAGAGGGCGGAAATAAGACCAGTACCTTGCGTAGGCTGAGAAGTTCGATGAGGTTTATCTCAAACTTAATATAGTTTGTGTAGCAGGATATGTCAATCCGACGGCGTCTCAGTAGGTATTCAAAACGCGATCGCTTTCGGAATACACACTGGATTTCACGGGTCGTGAAAATCGCTGCTCTTTCATAGAGTTCAGCTTCGCTGACTCCGCTTTCTATCAAAAAGTTTACCGCATCTGCCATATTTATCGCTTGAAGAGTGCGGCGCAGAAATTATTCGGCCGTTGAACGTGGAAGTATTTCCAGGTTATGACCGGATACGCAAATGAAGTCACACTGGCGAGTGTTTAATATTCATGCCGAAGCTCCTTTCCCCGCAGCACCGGTGTTGAAGATCGTTGTCGTGCTCGGCGGCGGCGGTGGTGTCAGTTTCTTACTCCCGACGAGAGTTAAAAGTAGAGTATTTATACGTGCTTCGAATGAAGGGAACGAAGTGTCAAATAATACCTTGCTTACTTCGTTCGTAACGTTACGTATTATTATTATATATTATTATTATAGCGCATATATAGCATATATATGTGTGTGATTTTTGATTATATTAGACGAATAATATAAAATATGGGATAATATATAATAATATTAAACTAATAATAATATATCTCACATCTAGTATATAGAAGCATCGTCGTATTTACGGTTACTACCAGAGCATTGTCTCTAACGTAACCTCCAGAATTACGAATAATGACTTTAACAGGCAAATGGTTAGGCGACGCTTCGGCTTCCATGCATGAGAGCAGCATGGTCTAATGAACCCTCGTTTTCTATGGGGGATTTAACTCGAACTTTTGGCGGTCTAATTATAATGGCGCACAGAGTAAACAGTCAGACTCTCTTCACCATACCCTTCATACTTGTATATACTATCTAGATATATGTTGTACGCAACAATATCTTCGTAATATTTAATACCTTCGAAGGTAGTGCTATTGCTCATATAGATACAAGCAAAATAAATATCATATCATAAATAATAAAGAAGCTTTTTTATTGTCATTATTTTCCCAAAAATAAATGCGTTTATTTCGTAACTCTTGCTTACTTGATTGTAACACCTCGGACTTCATTTATTTTGACTTGTTCCGTCTTTATTATTGCACCTGTATTGAATTTTGTAAGATGAGTGTAACTATTTGGCCCGAATCTAAACGAGGCAGACGAACGAGGTATGGCTCGGCACCACCCGGATTTAATCATGTGCCGCAAGCTACCAGGAATTGCCATCGGTCGCCTGTGCGAAAAATGTGCGTCCATGGACAAATCGCCCTTACCATGCGTTCTAAAAATGTTCGTTTTCTTACAGGCGATGGTAGATGCGTTGTTTGCGATAGCTTCGTCAGACCGGCTACGCTAGTGAGGGTATGCGACGAATGCAATTACGGTACGAACCAAGGGCGTTGCGTGATATGTGGTGGTCCAGGAACAGCGGATGCTTATTACTGCAAGGAGTGCACAACAACCGAGAAGGACAGAGATGGGTGCCCGAAGATAATTAACCTCGGAAGCGCCAAAACAGATTTGTTTTATGAGCGCAAGAAGTATGGCTTCAAAAAACGATAGTTGCGTCGAAAGGGTAACATGCGTGCGTGCATCACTTCAGGTTATCTAGTCATCAACAAAGGTTGTCCACCGTGTCTTACTTGAACAGCGCCAACGAAAAACACGTGATATATGGATTCACAGTCATGCGTTTCGGTTCAGCAGATTGGTTATCGATGGGATATACGCGAGGGTTACTCTTTACATGCACGAGGTTACTATTTTACGATCTCTCTACAAATACCCCACACGTGTCTACCACAGTAGCGAGTAGTACCAAATGTGTTTTCACAAAATTTATCCCGCGAAATATCCGCGAGGGGACGATCACCAGAAGGCCTCAGCTCCTTGTGAACAAGAACGCATCCAGTTCAAATAGGTCAACATTCTTTCTATTGAAAATTCTATGATAGTATCATTACAGATGTTTCATCACTTGAAATTTCATTTATACAACTTTTATGGTGTAGTGTCTTTGGGAGCAGAGGCCCTGGCGTTCGCGTGATTCTCATCACACAACCGTAACGCCTCAACCAGCTCTGATATGAGTATATCTAAACCAGATCCAGTGACCGCGCTCACTGGAAGGACCGCAATTGGTGCCGGCCCATCAACACTTTCACAGAGAGATTGAAACTCTGTTGTAATCTCTTGGACTTGAATCGCAGCCCACTCAACATCTATCTTATTAAGCACCAAGATATGAGGTCGTAATATGTAGTCTGGGTTATACAGTCTGAGTTCCTCACGTATGGTCAAATAGTCAGACGTCGGATTCTGCCCCGATACATCTACCACGATCATCATGGCACGAGTTCGACGGAGGTGTCGCAAGAATGCACGACCCAAGCCCCTTCCCTTGTGTGCACCCTTTATTAGTCCTGGAAGGTCAGCAAGCACAGGCAAACCAATCGTTGGGAGGTCACTGCCATCAATCTCGTCAGAACCTACCCGTACACTCTTAATGACGCCAATATTGGGCATCAACGTGGTGAAGGGATAGCTCGCAACCTCTGGAGTTGCACGGGTGATGGCTTTGAGAATTGAAGACTTTCCAGCATTTGGTAAGCCTACGATTCCAATATCTGCCACCACCCGCATGAGTAGCTCCAGCGTGACTTCTTCTCCAGTTTCGCCACGTGTCGTAGTCCGCGGTGCTTCTTCAAATCCAAAACCGCTAACTTCGACCTCATTCAGCCCTTTGTGACGGTGTGAACGGATCTGCTGTGAAGAACATGCAGCAAGGCCCCCCGCACCGCCCTCTGCCACAAGTATCGCCATACCATGGCTGGTCATATCACCAAGAAGCTCTCCACTGCGCTTGCGTCGTACCACAGTTCCTGCAGGCACATTGATGTAAAGGTCCTCTTGTGTCAGCGCTATTCGTCGCCGTCCTCTTCCGGGCGTTGCATGTGGCGCTGATGACCCATGGTACCCTTTCTTGGCGCGCCAAAGCTTCCTCTGGTGGATGTGAAGTAGGGATTCACATGAGCGGTCCACGCGAATGTAAACGTTTCCACCCCGTCCACCATCTGCAGGCTCTGCCGCCGGTAGCTCTATGAACTTTTTAGTATTTCTTCCCCATTTATATTTGAAGTTTCTAACGGTTTTTGGCTTAGATGCTAGCCAAGCTTCACCATCACCACCCTGCCCACCAGAAACAGTAATAGTTACCTCGTCAAAATATAAATGTTGAAGCTTGTGATCTCCATAGTTGTTTTCTTCCTCTGCGCTTGATCGTCCAGCTTGGCGCCGAGGATGCTGAGAAGGCGTTTTGAAAAGGTGAGTAGGTGAGGCTGAAAATGAACGCTCCACCCTGTGCATGCAGGTAAAAGTTTGGGATTCCCACCTTGTGTCGTTTGTCAGGAGAATTGTCAGATTTGCTCGCACAGACCACATGTGTTTGGCGTTTAGCTTGAGCATATAGCGAACATCGTTTCGTTTCGTCGACCGGTGGTTCGATAGAAGACCCGCGAAGATGAGAGCCCGCGGAAAAAGCGCATGGCTCAGTAAACCCGGTTGAAACCTTTGGCAAGTAAAGGAAGGCTTGTCGTTTGCAGTGTACGGACGAAGGGCGGGTTCGACGGTTTCGGTTTATTAGAGTTCCAAGCGAAAGACTTGTTGGCGGCATCGCACCATTCGAAATCATCATCACTAATATAAGAGGTCAGCGTTGAATGGTTGGTCGAGAAGATCAAACAACCGAAAAGACTCGAAACTTATTTTATATATTATCACTCCCGACGTCAAATTTAATACGAAACCTATCGAAACCTTATTCGGCATATCCGCATCTACACTATTCGGAAAATGTTTGACTGTAAAAAATGTCACACCCACCTGGTATCGTTTATCAAACATCACGGTCTATTCGTTCCATACATTGTTGACATTTTTTTTTTAATTCGAGAATCTTGGTTAAGCCCTTCATACATTCACCCAGTCCAAGAGTTCTAAATTTCTTTTATAGCTCGTAAATCATGGTTTAGCTTCCCAACTATCACCGAATCCAAGAGCACCTTTTTCACAGTACGTGATTGATTAAATTTAATGGTTTACTTTACGTTATTACATGTTATTACGAGTGTAATTAGTTCAACGCATACTACAATTAACCATCTATCCCTCTGAGGCTATGCCGACCCACATGGAGCGAATCACACACAGTCCTCGTTCGATCCTGTAGAATTATTATTATTACCTTCGTTCATAGATGTATATATATATATATACGTACGTAATAATAACACGAACGAAACTTATATAATATGAGTATTTGATACTATTTGGCGACAAAAGATATTCAAATTTTCACCGTTGAATTCAAATAACGAGTTTTCTTCGTTACTCAAAACACTATGCTAGGAACATTTGGTTAAGATAGAGTCGCCGGGAAAGATAGGGTGGGTGATCTGCGTTTATAGCAGAGCACCTAGATCGTGCGCTGCATCTTTCCGATATGTCGACGAAGGTGGGGTTTTTAACTTGTTTGGCCAAAGCATCCACCAATGCTTTTCACCTAAACGTAAAGCTGACCAGCTCGCCTCTCACGCTGCCCGAACACTCTCAGGTCTTCGAAGAATCCGCCAGCCTCGGTCAAGTGAGCCAATCGGTCCTAGCAGAAATTACCAACAATCAATCGAATGAGAGAGAATTCGACTCCTGCTCTGGTTTCATTTCCAGATATAAGTCGCTGTTCAATATGGCAACTGGCACTCAGAACACTGTAACATCTGGAAAGGTCAGTAGCTGGGAGCGGGTTCTTCTTCTCCTTCATGTAATATGACTTGCAAACTCTTATAACTTACCGCTAGTTGTGGCCAGGATATATGCATGGCCACCATGGACTCAAGTGCTCAGCAGTATGTAGCTGACATCTTCGAACATCTTCAAGACACTGAGAGGCGTTACAAGCCGGATGCTGGTTACATGGAAACAGTTCAAACTGATGTGAACTCTACTATGAGGGGTATCCTTGTCGACTGGCTTGTCGAAGTCGCTGACGAGTATAAGCTGTCCTCAGAAACTCTTTTCCTAACTGTTTCATACATTGACCGGTGCTTAGGTGTTTGTATAGTTGCAAGAACCCAACTTCAGGTGCATTTTTGAGCTCCTTACTTTCTATTCCCTCGCTAACGATTCTCCGTCAATCTTATGTAGTTGGTTGGCATCACATGTATGCTCATCGCGTCGAAATATGAGGAAATCTATGCTCCCCAAGTTGTTGAATTCTGTTACATTACAGACAACACGTATTCTCGTGAACATGTGCTGTCGATGGAAAGGGCGGTCCTAGACGCACTCGATTTCGAGCTGACTCATCCAACGAGCAAAACATTTCTTCGACGATGCTTCTTGGCATGTGAAAATGCAGATACCAAAGTAGAGTTTCTTGCCAACTTCCTTGCTGAGCTTGCACTTCTTGAGTATAAGCTTCTTCGGTTCTTGCCATCCACAGTAGCCGCGGCTGCTGTTTATCTTTCACTATTGACACAGCAGAATGGTTCACTTGTTGATTCGTTCGTTCGGAATGCAATGTCGCACAATGAAGATCTGAAAGGCTGCATTATAGAGCTTCATGCATGTCACGTAGCATCACAAAAATCTCCGCTGTCGGCTGTGCGGGAGAAGTATGCACAAGCGAAGTTCAGATGCGTGTCTCTAATCAAGCCTCCTGAACTCCATTTATGAGGCAATGATAATATCGAGGGTTTTATCATGCTTATGTGTCAATCGCCGATGGCAGTGCTTCGATTAAATTGTGTTGCTCCGCGACAAATTATCACCCCCCACTTTTGTCTAGAGGCAATTTACTTTATATCCAAGTCTTGCACGTGTAAGAAATGAGCGGACATGGTCTCTCGCAGCACGATATTTGTTCTTTGACCAAGCCAGCAATCGAAAATGAACTGGATTTCCGCAATGACTTCTTCTTAAGCACTGCTCGAGCCTTTGTGACAGACTTTTCTCTCCCTGTGCGATTTTAGCTTGTAGTTAGCTCGTATGCAAAGAACTCCCATCATTGAGCTTCTTACCATCTACCAAGTAATTGCCCGTCTGCATATTCCAGATTTTCTGCGCCAATTATGTCATTAAGATGTGATGAGGACCCCCTGTCCAAGCGGCAGGTTCGATAAGTAAACTACGCTACCTGAGTCCTTGAGGTTTGAGTCAACACTCCAAGGTGTTGGGCCGTATGTGTCTCTTCGTCGACTTGCAGCTTTCCCTGAGAAGATAAAGATCGAATAACGAAGCAAAATTGGTAAAGCTTGGGTACACCACACCTGAAACTCAATCAAACCAACTTCTTGTTGCGATTTGAACGAAGTACCAATTCTGTGCATCAAGGGTAGTTATATTTTGAAAGATGGATGAAGTTCAGGAAGCTTACTTTAATGAAGACATCCTGCGATGTGATGAGCTTAATAATTCGTTATGTCACCCGCACTTGACTGCCGTTTCGTGGTTTACGGGCGTTCGCAAGCCCAGAAAAGTGAATTCTAATCAAACCCTTCATACATATTATTATAATTAGAGCACGTGCAAGCAAGCAAGTAAGCAGTCGATCTTTAAAAGCTCTCTCATCACTTGCCACGCAACAAAATGGGTTCGGTGCGAACCGAGAGCCACGCTTGCCCGATTTGTAGAGAAACATACGTCAACGCTTTCTCTAGCATATGTGGTCACACATTTTGCTTCGAATGCATCCACGGACGTCTCGCGCACATACAGACGTGCCCATGCTGCAGTCGGCCGCTTTCGCATGACACGCTGTTCCCAAACCTGGCCCTGGATAGACTCTTGAAAGGCCTTTCCTTGGCAAGCCAGCCGCCAGACTCGATGAACAAAAGCATCAAGTCATTATCAGAAAATGACGGGCGCAGCATCTTGGCGCGAAGCCGTCTGCTAACAGATGCGATGACAGACCTTCCACTTGAACATTTGACTCCTTTGTTGCACACCATCACCAACAAACACAGAGAACTGATTATGGACGATATGCACTTGAGCGACGATCTTCTGCGGGATTTCGTGTTGTTATCTTCGACACGAAAAATGAGAAATCTTGAAAGTCTTGAAAGAGAAATCAGCTCCATTGAAGAAGACGTGGGATGGGTTGACAAGCGGGTTATGGAACTTGGTCTTGCACGTGCACTAGCACCAATACGCCATGCACAAGTTCATGATTCTGCGGGGACAAAGCATGTTGCATGGCAGATGCAAAGAGACTGTAGCGGAGAGCTTCAAAGGATCCGCCTTTGTACCGATAATATCGATGCAAAGAAATCAAGCGCGGGTGCTGGAATAGTTGCAGGGATGTTGAGCACTTGGGGTATAGACCGGTACACTTATCGAGCCAATAGCCGGCACGACTTGCATCCAGCTTTTGGAACGCAAGGCAGTGATTCATACAGTCCTATTGAGGTGGGGGCGCCGCGGATGCCAGATAGCTTTTCGCCCGCCGAACATCAACGCATGTTTACGTCTTTAGAGACCAACAGTACTTTAGGTAAAGACGGCAAGGTTGAGCTAGAAACAGATAGAAGGATATTTGGAATTGCATTACAGGGAAACAATTCTGATCTGAGATCGATTGAGGAAAACAATGTCAGATCGCTAGGTGCGGATAGAACCAGTCCTACGGGCTTCAACCCAGAGCTATCAACGACTGCTATGTCAAGCGATGACAACCCGCAGACCAGAGTAAAGATAAATACGCCGTTCTTGTTGCCTTTGTCAGAAGCAAAAATCAAAAAGGTTTTTACACATTTCAGCAATTTGCAGCAAATCTATTCGAAAGTCCGCTGCAGTGAGGACGATAGTAAGGCAGTACTCTTTGGGAGCAGCAGCATCATTGATTCTGGTTCTGTTGCCAGTCATTCTCTAGACCATTTCACACAACTAATTTCTGATTTGTCCTCCTGCAACCGGCTGCATGTTGTAGGACAGGTTAAAACTGTTGCCTCTTCAAACTCAAACGCGATTAACGCCATCATCTCCTCAATCGAAGTTGACAAGGAGGATTTCTGTTTCGCAACAGCAGGTGTCTCGAAACGCATTAACCTTTTCAGATTTTGTGATGTGTGCGATGGTTATGAACACCAGAGGCAGCCCATACATAGTATCTCAACAGCTTGCAAATTGTCATGTCTCAGCTATAGCAAACATGTACAGAATCACATCGCAAGTAGTGACTATGAAGGTGTGATATCAGTCTGGGATGTTGAGACTGGGGTTGCCTTCGCCGAATATGAGGAACATGGGAAGCGTGCATGGACTGTTGATTTTTGCCGCACTGATCCCCGTTTGCTTGCAAGTGGTTCGGATGATGGTCGTGTTAAAATATGGAGCACGAATCAAGCCGCATCTGTTCTAGAACTTGACATGCGTGCGAACGTGTGCTGTGCACAATACGGACCTACTAACGCACACCAACTTGCTGTCGGCTGCGCGGACCACAGGGTTCATCTTTTTGATCTTCGAAATCCATCAGAACCTCTTTATATTTTGTCTGGCCATCGCAAGGCAGTATCCTACGTTAGGTTTCTGCCTTCGGGACATGAATTGGTGAGCGCATCAACAGATAGTACGGTTTGCGTATGGGATATTAACCGGGCATGTCAGATCGCAGAGCATGGAAATCAGGATTTCGATGGCAATAGTAGTGGCTCAAAGCTGACAAGGATTCACGATGGTCACGTTAATGAAAAGAATTTTGTCGGCCTGAGTGTCGGTACAGACGAATACATTGCATGCGGAAGCGAAACCAATGAGGTTATTGTTTATCATAAAGAACTTAGGCGGCCGCTGTTGCGCTATGACTTTGCTGACGAGCAGAAGTTTCCAGTCCCCCACTCTTGCTCAGCCAGGCATAGCGGCACGAACACCTTCGATAACCAGACACGTTCTGATATGGGTTTCGGTGCCAGTAATCTCGAAATTATTGACCGAGAAGCTGGCACAACGAATCAGCAACAATCCCAAACTCACTTCATTAGTGCGACATGCTGGAAAGGAAATGATGCGACTTTGCTAGCAGCAAGTAGCAATGGACTTATCAGGGTACTCCAGCTTGTTAACTGAAAATTGAGGCTTGTGTTTCGATCTGATCGGGCAGTTGTCATCGCAACATGCATTCGACATAGCCATTGATGTACAGCATTAATTATGCTGCCAATGACGAGGAGCAAACCAAGGCATCGCCGATTAATACTAGAGTTAATACTGGCGTTATTTGCAGTAACGCTCACTTCACGTGTGCACTATTTCGGTAACACCATTATTATGATGATTTTCTTCGTTCGTTTCGTTCGTTCGTTCGTATTATAATATGTGATAATATCTTAAAATAATAATAAAATAAAGACAAAACTTATTACGATATACGTACGGAAATGAAATAAAATACTCGCTCGCTCCTTTTTTTCCAATCAAGCAAGTTAGCTATCAAGTATATATATTAATAACTATTAGTCACTTATTATTTGCTGATAGCTTCACGTGTAATAAGACCGCAAGCTAGCTAATAATATATATGAAGAAACTAATAATAATATTAATACCATTATCGCTATCTATAACGCCGGTCGGTTGCAAATACTGACATGCGCCACGCGCCAAACTTCAAAACAAATATCATTATTAATATTAAGATCTTTTATTAGATAAAATAATAAGTTTAAATAATAATCAGTGATAGATGATGCATGTATAAAAATACATAAGGTTTTAATAATTTTACGTAATTTTAAATACAGCTGAAAATATGTTATTATTAGCTAGCTAGGGGAGAACATATCATAAGAGTTGAAATTAGTTTTGTCCATGATTTAAAAAAAAAACGCTCATTCGGAGGCGCTGGAGACGCGCGACATGCTTTCCGGCGAAACTCTGCGGCGCGAAGCTTTCCCATGGCTCTGGACAAGAACGTTGTCTACTTTTTAGCGTCGAAGCGAAGGTTTTACACAGCATAAAGATAGCATGAGCTCGTTTTTTAAAAAGCAATCGCTTTGTCCATCTTTAAATGTGTATGTGTAAATTTACAGTGTAAATGTATGTGCGCTGTGCCTATTGCTAGTCGCTAAATGTACTACCCTCGCATCCTTGTTTTTGCGCACAAAGCGTCACAGGCCTCCCATGATATCGTCTGTCGTCTTGTTGCTCATTTATCTCGAGCACGCGCAACCTCAGAAAGCGAGAGCTAAGCTCATCGAGCCTGATTAATATGCGGTGCCTACTCTGTTCATACCACCTCCCCTCACAATTTCTAGCCAGAATCATCATCCGAACAAGTTCACCCCTAACCAAACTACACCGTCTTGATCCTCGACCTCAAAAAAACGTAATTTGGCATGCATCGGGTACGGACTCGAGCCGTGTTTGGCAACCGCCGACGAGACGCACAATTTTGGCCTTTAAAGAAATCGGTTCGCGTACCCCAAGTCTATCAAACCCCTTGTTTTAAATGTCTGCATGGTGGCGAAAGATACTCAGGGCACCATGGGACCCGTTCGTGAGCTTTGTCGGCTTGCGCGTAGTGTTTGCCGCCCGCCGCGCCGCGTTGAAGTGCGGAGTTTTAAAAGCAAAACAGGCCGTATTTCACGAATTCTGACTGCTATTCATACGGATAGACTTTAGTCATAGGGTGGACAAAACTAATTACAACTCTTCATAGACTATGTTTAATAATACGAAAGAATCAGTTTTAATCCGTATCTATTCTACTGAAATATCGTCATATTTACGGTTACTACCTGAGCATTTAAAATAACGTAACCTCCAGATTTACGTATGACTTTAACAGGCAAACGGTTAGGCGACGCTTCGGCTTCCAGGTATGAGAGCAGTATGGTCTAATACATCCTTAATTTCTATGGGAGATTTAACTCGAACTTTTGGCGGTCTAATTATAATGGCGCACAGAGTAAACAGTCAGACTCTCTTCAAAATACCTTAGTCTATATACATTACTAGATATATGACAAATGATAAATAGATTAAATCTTAATATCATAATCTTAATAATAATATGATCTTAATCTAATAATAATATATAATAATAATGAAAGTGACGTGATTTCGAGGGCTCATATATTACAATATCATATATTAGAATATCATGTAAAGAATACATAAGAATACCATATAGAAACCTTCGTAATATTATTGTAGATAGTACGAGATATTATTACATTATTAAGTGTTATACTAAGACTACATACATTAATTGTTGTCTGTGACACAGCTTGTCTGCTGTTCAGTCGGGCGATAAGAAGGCTCTTCGTTCTTTCGGTCCCGGACGCGACTCTTTACACACGATTCTACGCGACTCGGGACTTCAAACATGAATATATTTCGCTTTGCTGGGGACATGACCCACTTGCTCAGCATCATAGTGCGTGCTGCTGACTTGAGTCGAGAAGATAAACATTAGTAAAGAAGTCGATTAATCTTAACATTTGTTTGACCCAGGTTTTGTTGCTGAAGATCAACGCCACGAAATCTTGTGCGGGTACGCGTTTTCGTTTGATACTTAATGACCACGGCGAGCGTCAACACGATAACTTTACATTCACGTGCATTGCTGAAAACCCTCGTCACCTCACTTCGCAGGTGTCTCCTTGAAAACGCAGGAGCTTTACCTGCTCGTGTTTGTTACTCGATATTTGGATCTGCTCTACAGTTACATTTCTCTGTGAGTTTCCCTCGTCTCTTCTCGTCAAACATGAGCCTTACATCTTATTTTCAGCTACAATACATTCATGAAGCTCTTTTTCATCGGCTCATCTGGTTGTGTCATTTGGTATATTCGGGAGCACAAGATTGTCAGTCAAACCTATGACGCTGCTCAGGACACTTTTCGCGTTATGTTCCTTGCGTGTCCATGCATGTTCTTAGCGCTCATCATCAACCACGATTTTTCAGTGACTGAAGTGCTATGGACTTTTTCGATTTACCTCGAGGCAGTGGCTATCCTTCCGCAGCTAGTCTTGCTCCAGCGCACCAAAAACGTCGATACCTTGACAGGCAATTATGTGTTTCTATTGGGTGGATACAGGACGCTTTACTTATTCAACTGGATATACCGAATACTTACTGAGCCTGGCTATCGGCAATGGATCGTATGGATATCAGGGACGATTCAAACCGCGATCTACTGCGACTTTTTTTATTACTATATCAAATCATGGCGTAACAATGAACGCCTTTCCTTACCTTCCTAGATAGTTTGTAGCACAAGTTAATGCACTCCTGCAGGTCTTCTAATTTTACAAAACTTTGTTCACAGCTTGTTCACAGCTTCCGTTGCATTCTTCTGTGCAAATCGCGGTCAATGACACTATCATGCCTCGATCTCTGCATCACTTCCCAAACCATACAAAACTCCTGCATGTTTATAAATATCGCAGTGTCGAAAGTGTGTTTGCTTCAGCTTAAAAAAAGTGCAAGCAGTCAACAGGCTGTCACTTCCTGCCTGGTGCTGGGGACCGATTCGAACAACATCAAGTTGCTCTGCTAGCTTTGAAAGACCGCCGTGTAGGTTTTCTGTGAACCTCATGAGATATTTCATGTCGAAGATGCAGGGAAAGTGAAGCCCGAGTACACCAAAGAATTCAGCTTCACTTTGTGGGAGCGCAGTGCAAGTCAACAGCTTCAGCAAATAGCCAAAGTCGTAGCCACTATGAAACGTAATCCACTTGACCTAAGATCTGAAAGTCAGATATTCATTCAAAATAAGAAATGAAGCTGATACTACCTTTTGGTTCAAAACGACCCCACTGACCATGAGTAATTCACCGAAACGATGCACATCTATTCCTCGGTTTCTATTTGCGTCGAAATCAATTCCGGAGTGCTTCAAAAGCTCTATCGAATCTTGTGCGTACATGTCCTCCTTAAGGTCGAATTCCCTGAAATTGAACTGCCAAACGCAGTAATGCCCTCCGATCCATGGTAGATTTCCGTTCCCGTCCGTTAGAGTCATGCCGAGCTGGATCAGCTTCAGCATGTCAACATTGCAACTTAAACAGAGGGTTCAGGTCAGGGGTTACAAAGGTTGAATTAAGCTCGGCTCTGTAGTGCATATGTGCATTGCAATACAAACTTCGGAAATCGTTCGGGATGGCATCATACCGAAGCATCTGATATTGATAGTCTGACCTGTATGTGCCGACTGGACGAGCAACCTAAGAATGGGAAGTTGCGATAATGATGAGTGCGTGCAGAATCAAACTTCGCATGAAAAGTTGTTTTCAAGCCTTACCACCCCAGGGAACTCCGTATCCATTGCAATGTACGGATATTCTTCAAGCATTTCCCGGATTATGGAAAGCTCCTCGTCTAGGTTTGTGCCCCACACCTCGCGGGTGAGAAGGTTTTCATTCGTCAGTGGTGGCCGGCTCATCGGAGCTAGAGAAGGCAGTCCGAGAGCACAATAATGAGTGATGAAAAAAGTAATTCCTTCGTAAGGTTTCGTAAGTTGACCGATTTCGCGAGTCAATGAAGAAAAGTACGAGTTTATACGTATCACATTATTACGTACGTACGTCGCGACGTCGTTATTATGTTATTATTACTACGAAACTTATGTACCTGACAATTTATGTACCATCGATGGATGATTTAGCTCATCTCCATGACTACGCGCCATACAGTCGTATTCATAAATGTGTTAAACGCGTCTTTTTGAACTTCGTGTTTTCGAGCACGGCCGTTTCCACGCCTTCCCAGAGCGCCCCACGCGGCTCTAAAGCCGTCTCTGAATGAGATGATAACGCTCACGGCATACCATTGCCATCGGGCGACTACCGTTCTGTATCGACCGCGCGGCCACCGCCAACCTCGGGCCATCTTGGCGAGAACACGGTGCCGACTTTCGAGATTTCTTGTCGACACCGCGCCGGGCTCTGGCGTTCATGCGCGGCGTAAGACGCAATTAGAGATCTACAGGCACTTCAACATCTCGAGGACCACGATGTATACCATCTACCGTCGCGATTACTGGCGTTCCATACGAAAACGCCCCGCCCCCGCACTCACCGTGGACCACCTCCGCGTATCTCCGCTTATCTCCAAAATCAGCGTCTTAACTGTTACCTTCGAAGGTAACTAAAAGTTTCTTCGGTAAAATTTAAAGTCCACATACACTTGCTTTATTTGATTGAAATCCAGAATATAATAATAAAGTACCAAATATATAAAGTACGCCTTTTAAATTTACAAGTATGTTTCAAGTATGTTTTGAAGTATGTTTACTCGTGATCGAGGGTTTATATTCTTCCTTACAAGTATATATGATATATATATATATACAAGTATGTTTCCAAAAAATTTCCCAAATATATTTTTAGTACGGAATAATATAAACCCTCGATCACGAGTTAAACATACTTGTAAACATACTTGTAAATTTATTAGATATATTATATAGGCGTACTTTATTTCATTTCCGTTGTCATATCTCTTAATAATAAAAAGAATATTAATTGGACATATTTTTTTGGTAAGTCAACAAATGTTCTTAGGAGTGCCTCACCATCATAATTGCGCCTGCTTCCCAGGTGTTTACACATCCACGGTTCATCTGGAGATGACACTGGTCTGATGCTGCGAGGCAGGCTTTCAAGGGACAAGTGATGTTGAGTGCATTGCCCGAGGGTTGCCCGATTGACCGTGCCGTGCGGGGAAACCATTCAACTACAACACAAACATTTTCGGCGCTCCACGCTCTCATCTTGCTGTCAATAGCGCATCGTAGCTGCACTGTCGGGGCAAGCTTCGCATTTCCAGACTTTACCGACGCGGATGGAATCCTCTCGCAGGTAACTAAAGTTGGAAACTGATACCTTGCTCGCTATCTATTTTTTTAAATTTAGCTGAAAGCCTCTTCCACAGGGTGTTGCGAACAGAACGGGAACCTCACTACGCCTAACCCCGGCAGCACCTAATCTTGCAGGCGCTGTATGGCATGGTGTGAAGCAGACTGTTATCGGCGGTTTTAGCACAGAATTCAGTTTTCGCGTCGTGCCCCGCGACGAAGACAAGTCCCCTGGACCGTGTAAGTGGGTGGATCATTCTGAAGGCAAGTGCGCAAGACGCGGTGGCGATGGCTTCGCTTTTGTTGTACAAAACTATAGTCCGAAGGCACTCGGGTCGGGCGGCGGTGGTCTTGGCTATAGTGGTATTTCAAACGCGGTTGTAGTTGAGTTTGATACTTGGTTTGATTCCGAGCTTAAGGATCCATTTGAAAACCATCTTGCGGTTCTCACCCGAGGTGTTGGCGAGCTTCGAGCAGAGCACAATAACCACCTGGGTGTCTGCCTGGACGTACCAGATCTTGCAGATGGCCAAGGACACAATGTGCATTTGCGATACGATCCACTATTTCAAACTGAGATAGCATTACATCCATCATTCCAAGCAGCTCCTCATCTTATTGACTTGATATATCCTTCTGCTGTACATTTTCGGCATGGGCTTGGTACACTTCGCATCTATATTGATGACTCGACCAGCCCTACTTTATCCGTACCAATGAGCCTTTCCGCCTTCTTGAAACTTGATCGTGGCGCAGCATGGGTCGGGTTTACAGCGAGCACCGGCGATAGTTACCAAAGTCACGAGATCACGTCGTGGTCATTCTTAGAACATACTTCAGAACACGACATGATTAACACCAACGGAGATGTCCAGGTTCCAATTTTAATTTAAAAAGTGACGTTCGATGTTATGTTGTACTTAAAATCCTTCACTGAGGTGCAGTTCGCTCCCATCTTCAATATTTTTCTGAGGATCTCCGCCGTGAACTGAAGGAAATTTTATTTTGCTGAGAGATCCAAGCTCCGGCCCCGGTAACATCATTGGTCATTTTTCCTTCTTTCACAATGTGAAAGGAAGTCTCTCTGCACCTGTAGCGCTTCCGATACCGATGTTGGCACGCACTTCGGGAGGATATCGCGCCAGTGCTGATGTCCAGTATGTTTTATCCATCCTCCTCCTCCATCATTCATCTGCATCATGCAGCCTTTTCCATCGCAAAGACTCATTTTATCAACATCTTTTGGCCAGCAAACAGAACCTCCAAATAGCAGAGAACAAAGACTAATTGCAGCACGCGAAAGCACACTATAACAAGAACGTAGACACATGCGATGCAAGGCTGGGGGACTGTTGTCTCCTTGACCTTGATTCCTCACTGCCGACTCTGTACCTCGTGGCGGTGCAAGATGGACATGAGTGAGTCTATTTACATCTTCCAAGCCTTTCCATCTAGTAGTTTTTGAGTGACTTTGAGATACCCTTTCCTGTAGACCAGTACGTTGTAAAGCATCCCAATGGCACCAGTGCCAGCACTCGAGCGGATTTTCGTCTGGGTTGCAAGCAGATCCCCAATCAATGCAGCCTGGACCTTGATACGGAACTCCAGCGTCATCTGCCCATGTTTGGGATAAGACGTGCCAAACTGCAGGTTGATCGCGTTTGAAGCCCAAAGAAACAAAATCCTCGGCACTATCACGGTCGGGATGGTTACCTACACCTGCTCCTAACTCGCCATCATTTCTTGCATATAAGAAAACGGCATTTATCACACGATCGAAGAAGCGCAATGCCCATCTTGTCGGACGTGCACACATCAAGCCTGAGTTGAGCCAGATTTGCCCTGTATCACCAAGCAATAAGTCTTTGTGGGATGGCCACATATCTGCATAGGTACTAAATGGGGCCCAACTAGCATGCCATGCATCGAGGTCCATGTGGCATACGATATCCCAAGATTGTCGGGCCGGGATCCATGTTTGAGCTAGCTGTGTGCCCATGGCGATGTGCTTCGCAAATTTCGCAGAACGTCCATGAAGTTCAACAGGTTTGACTAGCGCTAGAATATATGCATAATGATGATATTCCGCATAAACTTGATGGTTCAGGAGTGTCAGGTGATATTCGAATAACATGTCAAATGTTGTGGCGGAGTTCATCATGAGTATTTTGCCAGCTGAGCCATCTGGCTTCGTCAGCGAGGCAGTGGGCGTCTCACCTTTACGATGCAGTGCCACCAGCGACAATTCTGTCATCAAACGAAAATGAGTACACCGCAGTTGATCAATTTTTGGAAAGGTTTGTTGAGCAATATTTGCAGGCGCTTGTAGTTTATGTATCAACACTTGTCCATCATCAAATAAGGTAATTTGCGGAATGTCGCTATGAACCCTGAAGAAGCATGCACTTCCTCGTCCATTTGGTGGCGCTGGTTCAAGAGAAAGTTCTGCAAGCATCGTAACATTCAAGTCAGCGCTCCACATTGGGCGTTCTGCAATCTTCCCTTGTACTGTAGAAGGTTTTCTTGTTCTCTTTATTGAGCCTTCTTGAGCATCAAGTTTGATCTCCCTTGTGAAATGGAGTTCGTGATGGTTTCCAATGGACAGGCCGCTCCTACTAAACATCAAGCGCAGCGGCCCCTCGCTAGTGAAGCGGATCGTTTCATCGCCCGGATACCACGTGGCAAGTAGTACGAGTGATCGGGACAAAATGATCGAAAAGAATCCACTCAAAAGCCGTGAAATTGATAGATGGGTTCCGCGCCGATATTTACCATGCCAATATTTATCTCTTTGACAAAACCGACGACTGCGAAGCAACATGACCTTCACCGATGTGAAAACATCCGCTTGCAATTTTCCAACCCCGTTGTCTCTTACTGCGTGATGATGGTTCACGACGGGGATTGGACCAGGGAAACGGCGCATCGCTTGACCGGTCCCTTTCGGCGTGCACGCCTTGGTGAATAGACGACTGACAGCAATCAATACTCGTACCTTCGTTATAATTCGTAAGGTTTCGTACATTGCAACGAGTATCGATAAAAAAATGTCCCATCAATCAAACGGACCTCAAACCTCCCCATTTTGTTATTTTTGGCACCGGGCGGGACCAGTCACCCTTGAGTTAATCTTTCCCATATAGCTTCTGAAGCGCGCCACGCGCTGACAGGAGCGTTCTTCTTACTTGAGCAAGATGAGCGCTCATGTAGCCGCTGACGCGCGAGTAACGAGCGGTGCGCTGTATCTTTAGGGTCCGCGCCGTCATTTTAGGGGGTTGGGGTCGGGTTTTCAGGGTTTATTGATTGAACAGCCGCGACGCGGCTCCTCGGCCACTCCCTCTGCCAGATCACCGCCCCCGGTGCCAAAAAAATAAAATAAAAAGTAAGATATATGTGCCATTAATTTAATTAATAATAATAAAAATTTTCCAGGGAGGAACAGGAGTAGTGTTTAACGTGATTGCGTGGGTTCGCTCCCAGGTGTGTCGGCATAGCCCCCCGCATGGTTATTAAATCATGATAGAATGATCGGAGCTGTCAACGCACACACACAAGGCGTGCACACCGAGGAGCCTCCACCCCTCGAATTCCGGAACAAGGCGTACCTCCACAACATTGCCCTTGTCCACGCCACTCTTATCAACACCATCATGCGAAGGGTCCTGGGACACACAGTCACTTCCACGCGCTGGAACGGAGCTGGACACGCCACGCAGGCGGCCGAGTTCTACCGCAACCCCTCAGCCGTGACCAGCGACGTCGAGTTCTGATCCTGACGAGGATAAGCTCCAACCGATGATCACAATGGCTTTCAGGTTTCAGGTACGAAAACTCGATATTCGCTGCGTAAATCTAATTAGACGAAACTACATCCCATTTAATAAACACATAGAATGATATGTTGATCGATTATTATTGGTTGTATGTGTGTAATACACCATTCCCCCTATATCGTTGACTTTCGTTGACTTTCGGTCGGCAGAGGAGTTACCATACGATCACTGGTCGGCTGCAAATATCGACACGCGCTCCGCGCCAAGCATTTTGGGTCGCGAGCCTTTTGGCGGGGTCGACCTCGAGCCGTCCTTTCTTTTGTTTTTTATGCAATCTGAGAAGCCTACATGATGCTCAAGGCAC
>Ga0209630_10001544_pt1 | contig 24338 bp, 21 predicted proteins | sample COG_01_FD_184745 | JGI IMG/M metagenome (GOLD analysis project Ga0209630, IMG submission 184745) | Pelagic Microbial community sample from North Sea - COGITO 998_met_01 (SPAdes) (version 2) | ecosystem: Environmental > Aquatic > Marine > Neritic zone/Coastal water | place: Helgoland, sampling... | reverse complement strand
ATTTAATTGTCCATTTTTATTATAGGAAGGTATAATTACCATTTTAAAATATCTACCATACTCACAATATCCTATATTATATTTTTCAATATCTTCAATAGTTATACCTCTATTTTTTAAATAAGCCCATGCTTGTCTTCCTATTATGTTTTTACTATTATTAGTTATAGGAGTAAATTCATCTGGTAATTTTAAGTCATATTTAATTACTTCAGTATCCTTAACTTGATAACCCGTTTTTACTAATGACTTTAATTCTGAAAAATGTTCAGGTAGTGCTTTTACTTTTTTAAATAAAGTATTTAAATATTTTCCTTTTTCATTACAAACCCAACAATGCCAAGGATGATGGCCTTTTTTATTATCTGTAAAATTAATTTCTAATTTAGGTTTAGAATGATTACATAAAGGGCAATGAAATGCCCTATTACCACGAGCAGTCATTTTTCCATCTCCTAATACTCTACTTACTAAGCTTACTAGTAGTTCATTTATCATATGGGGAATATACAACTATTATTTTATATCTCCAAAGTCACGTGTAAAAAACTTACCTAAAATATTATCATTAATATGAGCACTATATTTGTTTTCTAATACTTCATTTAAAAATAAATATTTAGTTTCATAATAGGTAAGTAATTTTTTATTTGGTACAAATTCTAATATACGTTTTTCCCAATTTTTCCCATCATTATCTTTTTTAGATAAATCTAATATTTCTTTTTGGGATCCAAAATAATATTTCCAATCAGATTCAGTTATTATTTTTTGTTTTTGGGGAGTACGTCCTTTAAGACCTTGTTTAGATCTTTCTTCTTTTAAAGCTTGTAATGCTTTTTTACCTAATCTTTTATTTCTTTCAAAATAAAGAACTTTTTTACCTATATATCTTATGTCAGTAGGTTTATACCTAACTTCATAAATAAACCCATAGGTTCCTTCAGGCATGTCTTCTATTGATGTTATAACCCTTCCCTGGTGTACCCAAGCAGCGGTTGTTGGCATATCTATCATTTAAATATTATTGAGTATCAAATGCTACTTGAATTTCTAAATCTGCATTCATTGGTACTTTTGTTGCTGCTGACAGTTTTCCAATAGCTAATAAGTTTTGATCATTATCATATAATCCTACAGTTGTAATGTAAGGACTAAAATATGATCCTGTTGCAAAATCTTTATAAACTGTATTTTGTCCTAAAATGCTTTGTGAGTCTTGACTACCAGATAATAATGATGGGTTTAATGAATATCCAAATTCATTTTCTCTTACTACACATTTATATTGATGTTCATATAAAGTAACTGATGATGAAAACCCTACAGTTAAATTATCTATATTGTTTGAACCTCCATTAAATCCATTTTGACCTATTAAAACATCTAGTCCAAGCATTGCTACTAATAATTGTTGAGGACCTTCAATATCACCTGAGGCACTTATAGGTGTTAATATAGCATTTCCATGTTCATAAATTATATTACCACAATATTGATCATTTACTAAGGTTGTCCCCCCAGCATTTACATATTTAAATCTAAGATCTCCATCTCCATTATCATAAACAGTAAAAATATTACCAGCATTTAAATTATTAAATACTAAACTAAAACTTTGAGGTTCAATATTACTGCCCCATAATTTAGAAGGAATAGAAACCATTGATAAAAAATTATTATTGCTATTTAACTGTACTGTTAAATCTTCTCCTAATAATGCTGTTCTAGTTTGAGTAATAGTACTTGATAAATAATTATCATATTGTGGGCTTTTTATAGCTCCAATAGAGATATTATTAGATCCACTAATACCTAAATTAATATTATTATTTTCAGCAAATGTATTATTTTGGGGACCTTCTAAACCATATAATAAACTTGAAGTTAATGCTAAACTACCAGATTGACTATCAAAATAATTAGAATAGTAAAGTTGCATTGCACTAGAATAAACTGAATTTGTATTTAATTTATTTACAAATCCTGTAAAGTTTTGTGATCCTGAAACAGATGATGCTTGGTTAGATTGCCATAAGGATTGTTGAGAAGTTTCAAATATTAATTTACTAGCTGGAGGTTGGGTGCCAAAATAAACTTCAACTCCAACATTAGATGCCGTCATAGCATTTCCTGTAAATCTAAATCCTTTATTAGCAGAAAAAGGAGTTATTACAATATCCTTGGTTGTAAATTGTTTGTACGCTGACATACATTTTTAGTAATCTAATTTAACCCTAACAAGTAGTTCTTTTGTAAAATCTTTAACTAGTGGTCTACTTAATTTTGCTACAGCACATAATTCATTTGAATTATTGTATAAACCAACTGTAGTAATAAATGTTTGTGGGTTATTATACATAGTATTCCATAATAATTGCCCATTTGATCCTGATACAAATGATGGATTAGAAGAATAATTAAAATCTGAGTTTTGGGCTCTTACAAAATAAAAATCAGATGCCAAAGTTTCTTGAGAATTTAAACGAAATGAATTTCCATCTTCCATACTAAGTGATATAGCTGTATTTAATTTGGCCATATTATCATCATTTGTATTTGAATTTCTTCCAGTAGCTAAGTTAATTCCTCCATCAGTTGCAAAAGCATTGGCACCATCTAATGCATCACCATTTAATAATATTAATCCTACATCAGGTAAAAATAAACCATATGATCCTGAATCTGGTGTATACCCATTAGCATTAAGAGTAGTATATACTGTTCCTTCTGATCCTGATACTACTTGATAAACTCTTCCAGCATTTCCAAATACATTTCCTGTACTTACTTTACTATTATCTGTTAAAGTTAATGTATCTGATCCTTTTTTTAATGAAAGAGCCATTGTTCCTAATGCTAAGGATTCTTTATATCTTGATCTTTCAATAGCTAAGGCATAAAAATATGATCCTGTAAAATCACCAAATATAAAAGGATTAGTATCATCACCCAAAGCAATATTTTGATATTGTCCAAATATTGTTGATGATGGTGATTTACCATCAACCAAAACATTATAAAGTAAACTACCACTACCTTTTTCATCCGCATAAGCTATGTCAAACTGAACAGCTGCATTTGTTTCAGTAGAAGCAGTTTGATATACATGAAGATAATATTGTCCTGTATTTGATGCTGCTTGAACTGATGATGTAAATATTTCTGTTAATCTTGGAGCATTATTGCTCCATGCAGTTCCTGTTATAGAATCTATACTATTAATTATATCACCTGATCCAAATTGTGTAAAAGCTCCGTTAGCCATATTTTTATTTTATTTAAATTTATTTTTATTGCATTCCTGCTGATTTTCTCAACTCAAATGGAACTTGTAATCTTGCTCCTGTACCTCTACCTACAATAGTTAAAGTAGCATATAATACATCAGCTGTTCCAAATATATTAATTGATGTAGCTGCTAATGTAAAATTAGTACCTGTTACTGTTTTAGAAACATTAGTACCTAATGTTTGTTGAGTATTTAAAGTATTATTAGCATTAGCTCCTCCTCCTGTAATATTAGCATAAGTAATATTAGACATTGTTACTGTATATCCCTCTGCTTCTGGATTAGTTCCTTCAAATGTTTGAGTTTGGGGAGTTATTGCTGGTGTAGTTGTTTCTCCTGTTACTAATTGAATTGTACTAGTTCCAATAGTTATAGTAGGCATTACTGCTGTTGATCTAGGTAATGTAACTAATTTATATTTCATTGTTTGCAATTCATTAGGAAAAGCTTCTAATACAGGCATATTTTCAATAGCTTCACCATAATATGCTGATCCTGATGGGTGAGAAGGATTATATAATGAATAATCTACTTCATCATCTGATAATGAAAATTGTGTTATATTAAAAGCATTACCACCTTGAGCTAGTAATTCTCTTCCTTTTTTAGTTAAAATAGCATCTACTGTTACTACTTGATTATTTAAATATCCCATTTTTATTAGTATTTTATTATAAATATATGTATTTTTTATTTTTAATCCAAATTATAATTAACTTACATCTTGAGTTTCATTTGCATCTGGTGGGTTTGTAAATGAATTTTGTGATTTTAACACATTAATTATTTTTTGAACATTATCTTGTTGTGTTGATGATAAATCATCAGGTATTAAATACCCATCTCCCGATGGGGTTATAGCTCCTTTTTGATTAATAGGTTGTGCCATATCTACTATAACTTTAGTATCATCATTAACTCTTTTTACAATGGTAGCTGCAGAAATGCTTCCAGAAAGAATTGGTTTAGGTAAAGTTGTAGGATCAGGTGATACTATTAAAGTATCATACACAAAACCAGGATCAAGTGGATGATAAGTAGATCCATCCTCAACTATAGCAGAAAATTTAGATGGTGAAAAGGCGGGTGATGTTTTAGGATCAAAACCTTCCCAAGATGCAGTAATTGGATTTCCAGAAGTATTAAAGCCCATTTCCATACCTGTTCTTAAGAAAGCTTGAGTAGTACCTATTGCACCTTGTTCATTTGTTGAGAAATCACTTCCCCAACCCTGTAGTGTTAACCTTAAACTACCTGTTGGAGCTATTATTCCACTAGAAGCACTTTGTTCACCCCATCTAGTTATAACTTCACAATTTAATAATGATCCTGTAGCTGCATTAGAATTATTACCATCGTCATTTACATACACCCAAGGTTGTCCATTTTCAATCATTAAGTCATACCTTTCTTTTAAGCTATCAGGAGAATATAATCCTGTTGGGGGTAAATCTCTAATATCAGCATAAAAAGTATTACCTGATGTTGTTGATGAAAGACCAGTTGCCCACCCTATCTGTGAAGATCCATTATAAGGATAAGCTGCTTGTATGTGTACTATTGGGGGTGCTAATTCATAACCTAATACTGTAAAATCTACATTAACTAATTCATTATTAGATAAAGAATTAAAGTCAACTCCTCCATTATCTGTGGCATCTATAGCAGATGGAAAAGCATATGTAACTCTAATTATATCTCCTTTTTCTATCATTGCAGGAAGATTTTTATCAGTATATTCGGTTGCAGCAGATTGAGAATAGTTGTATGTGAAATAATTTTCAATTCCTCTAGTACCATCTTGTGTTATTGGTAAATCTGGTAGACGGGTTTGGCTAACCCCAATAGTTCCTGCTGTATCTTCTACAAAAGTAGATGAACACCAAGGCCATGGAAAGAAATTACCTCCCTCATTTCCAGCATACATTGCTGTAACATTATCCTTGCTAGTTATTTGGGTATTTGGGCTTACAGTAGCATTAGGAGCTGTTGCCCATCCTTGTGTTGATGAAGTATAAGCTATATTTCCATTATTAATATTATGATTAGCACTATTTATTAATTGTAAATGAGGACCATTCATATCAAGTTTAACAATTGTAGCAACACCAGGAAAATTATATTGGTATAAATCTTCAGCATTTGTAGCATACCCCATTACATATAATAACCCATGTCCTTTATTTTTACTTGAGGGTGAACTACCCGTTTGGAACAATACTAAACTATTAGTATCACTAAATCTTGGGGATGGGAGTATACTTTGAGTAACTAAAAATCTATCGGAATTAATTGGTGTATCATTTTTTGTACTAAGTATATTCCAAAGAGGAGCAGTTGCGCCAGCTGATTTATTATGGTTAACACTAACATCTGTCCAATTAGGAGCATTAAAAGATTGAGTTTGTAATAATTCGAATGGAGTTTTTTGATTAGTAAAACTTGATGCTATATCTTGAGCTGGGGTGTAAATATATTTAGAAATATTTGTTAAATTACTATAATCTAATACAGGTGAAATTATTTCTGATATAGTTGGTGTTAAAAATGATGTTAAATTTCTAAATTGTTTTGTAGATTGATTATAAACTACTTTTAATTTTCTATTAGGGGGAAAAGTACTTGCTACTGGAATTAAATTTTCGTTATTTCCTGTTAGTTGTGAAGATGTAATAATTGGGGCTTGTTCCCCTTGAATAGATTCAAAAGGTATACTTATCAATTGATCTATTTCAAACGTACTTGTTCCAAATTTTTCTAAATTTTCATATGAAGATTTAAAATGAGCAAAATTAATAGGACGGTTATCAATTGCAGAAATATATTCTGATGTTTTATCGCCTTCCCAACTACCAGTATCATCATTTAAAAATCTAATTTTACTTTGAAGTTTTAAATCTGGGACCATTAAAGGACTAAATAATCCTGAAGGTTCTTGGCTTTCTGATAGATTAGCTTCAGTTATTCTAAAGTTATAATCCGCACTAGTTATTTTACTACCATCATATCTAGGATTAATTATAGTTGTTGTTGTATAATTACTTTCAGGAACTTCAGCATACTCTAATAAATTAATGTTTGTTGAAGTTGCACCTTTAAATCCTAATTCAGATGATGAGATTAATAAAGAATAATCTGAAGGTATTCCTTCTGTTTGTGATGATCCAGGTATTACAGGATCAAAATCCATATCAAATAAAAATGAATTTTCTCTACTACCACTTACATTATTAATTGTAGGATTATATGGTGAATTTTGGAATAATTGACTTTGAGAAGGTACTATAGTAAATCCATCTCTTTCATAGAAGTGTTTAGGGCCTAAACTATTTATAGCTCTAATATAATTTACTGTAATAGTTGAGGTTTGATTAGCACTGAGAGAACTATTGTAAAATTGAATACCATTATTAGAATTATAAGCTGTACCTGCTGTAGTATTATATGTAAAACTTGTTACAGTAGTACTGGCGTTGAATGCTGGTGGAATTAGTAATAAAGTAGTAATAGGTCCTGCTGATGCAGGAGCTCCCGTTAAATTCGCACCCTGCCAGTATTGGAAAGTGTTGGAACTTGGGAAAGAAGTTGTTGTCATTTGATTAAAACCTAAAATTAATACTTGGTCATAATTAAATTGATTACTAGTATAAGAAATAGAAACTTCATACTCTTGTCCTTCTTGTAAATTGAAAAAAGATCCAGTAAAAGCTTCATAATCATTAGTTACTGTTACCCCATTAGTATCAACAACAATAGTATTAGCATTAGTTGCTGTAAATGCTCCAGTCGTACCTCTTTCACCCCCTTTTGTAAAATCAACATAGGGTGTTGGTGGAATTATGTCTGGTGTTTTATCATTTCCATCAGCAAATATTCTATAAGGGTTATATTGAGGTGGAATAACCTCAAAATTACTACCACTAAATTCACCATTATAAAATTCATCTTGTGTATCTTTTACAATTGTATCCCCTGTAAAATTATCTAATGTATAATAAAATTGTTGAGAAGCTGATGTGGCTATAACTGATTGGCCCCCAAGTGTTGTTAAAGGGGATGCTAATAACATTACACCTATTTCTATTTGAAATGAATTTAATACTAAATCATTTAAATCATCCTTTGCAAATATTTTAATTTCTTCATTAGGATATATATCAAAGAAAGGAGAAAAAGTTCTAGGTGTATTAAACGCAACGACTGGAGCTGAAAATCTTGAAATAACTCCTCTTTTATTAGATCTTATTTCTATATTTATATTATTAGTTCCTGTACCGCTAGCAATTGAAAAGTCATAAAGTAATTGACCTTTATAGGCAACTAATGTTTCAAGATATCCACCATTTTCATTTGAAAATACTATATTATCTATTAATCCTGTAAAAAGTGTTGGATTAGATCCAAATAAATTTACAAACCCATTTCCTATATCAATATTATCTAATTCAATACATCTAAAAGTAGGTTGATTTGGATTAAAATTTAATGTATTAACCTTTAAATTATTATATTTATTAACACTTCCACCAGCACTACCTGTTAAAGTTTCCATAGGAATACTTGAAGTAATTAATAAATTTCTTTGTGATATTACACTGTTAAACCCTGTTTGATCAGTATACCCATAAACATTAGAGCCGGTTTCAGGCGTTTTAGCCACAGAGGTATTAGGATTAACCCCAATCACTGTGGAAGCATTGTTTCGTTCTAATAGATGCTGTTTTACGATAATTCCTGTGCTTAAACTTGTACGAGCAGGTACGTAGTTTTTTATCGCTTTAAATAATGACGTTTCATAAAATTGAATCAATCTATTATAATCAAATTCTTGAGGAATTAAAGTAACAGGAGAATTATTTTGAACAGTATTGTTGACATTAAATCCTTGATATTTTTTAAAATAATCTTCAGCTATACGAGTTAATTCTGGATATCTATCTGTTGATTCTGATAGAAATCTTGGATCAGCAATTGCATCAGACACAACACCATGTCCAAACGTTGCAATTATATCATCATTTATTTCATTTTGAAATGAAAAACCAACTTCTAATGAATTTAAATCTTCAGTATAACTTGAACTTTGTTCAAATTCTTGTTGTATACTTCTAAAAGGTGATAATGTAGTACCATATTCATTACCATCAATTACTTGTATTTTATTTTTTATTCTATTTCTAATACCAGCTGCTGGCTGGTCCATATAATTAATTTCAGTATTAGGAGTAAACCAAGATGCTGTAATGTATTGATTATCTGGACCTACTGCTATTTTCCAATTATAAAAACTACTAGTAGCAAATCCTCTAGTAGAACTAACAGATGGATTTTGTAGAAATGAAGATGTAAATAATTCACCTGTTGAATTTACAATAGAAGGATGAATAGATCCTACTCCTTTATCTGTTCCTGCAACATTTTGACCTGCAAAAAAATCATTAACAGGATTACTATAATTACCTGTTGCCGAAAAGATATGACGAAATCCTACAGGTTGATAAACAAATTCTAATTCATTACCTAATGGAGCTCTAAATGATAATAAATCATAGGAACTACCAGCTCCTGTATTAGAATCTGAGTGGCCTTGTATAGATTCAGGATTCATTACATAATCATTAAAAGAAGATGCTGACATTGCTCTTCTATAATATCTAAATTCTTGGAATTCCCCTACAAAAGGTCGTCCTATAAATTTACCCCCAACTTTCATAGGATTTTTAATACCAGCAGATCCTATTAAATTATTAGTACCATTTCCAAAATCTCCATCAAAAGGAGCTATACCTCCTAAACCTAATCCTTTTTTATTAGTTCCTGCATTAACTACATCAAATCCCATATTGTTCCAAGCTTCATTTATTGAAGATGAAATTTTATTGTCTATCATTGTAATAGATGCTGATGCTTGAAATCCAATTTGATTGCCATCATAACCATCATATATGTTATTTGCTACCCTTAATTCATACTCATTAAGTGTATTATCTTGGTTAGATGCTGATAAATTAGTTAGCCTTTGTAATTGAACTGACCACCAACCATCATCAAAAAATGGTAAGGAAATTTTTGATGAAGTAAAATAATGACGTCCTGTTGTTTGAGTACCTTCTGTACCCCCATCAGCAGCTGATCCAGATATTACAAATTGTAAAGTTCCATATTGTGAATCTGTTGGTAAGGCAGAACCACTAAATGATCCTGAATTTGAACCGGAATACTCTAATACTAAACCAAAAGCACCAGGACTATTAGGAATATTACCTCCTGCTCCATCAAACCAAGGTTTTATTAATAAAGAAGAAGTAAAGAATTGATCTGGTCCTATAGGTTTTTTATTTTTAAATCTAAATTGAATACAATCAGGAACTGACATATAATTTGCTGATGGAGAATTTTCATCATAAAAATTATTTGTAAGAGGTAACCAAGGTATTTGAACAGAACTACTAGCTTGTGTTCCTATTGTTGTTGCAGTGTTTTTTACTAAAGAACCAGAGTATGTTTTAAGTGCTGAGCTATAACGATTCATCCATAAATCATAATCGTTTTCATCATCTTTATTTTTTCCTCCAAATTCACTTATACGAAGCATTGTACTAGGAACACCCCAAATATTAATTAATTGCCTTAATCCAGTAACTGTTCCTTTTCTTTTTACTAAAGAAACCATATTATGAAATATTCTTTTATATATTTCTTGGGCAGCATTATCTATAGGGTAGGGGAATGATGGGTCTGCTAATGCTATAACATATCCTAATGTTGATTCTTGTTGATCATAATAATTTATAACAGATCCAGAAGCAATATCTATATAACGAGTTATATATTCTAATCCTGATCCTGCAGATGGTACTACTGCAATTTGGTTAGGATTAAACCCTATAGAATTAAAACTATTTCCATAAGTTTCAAACCCTAAGGACTCAATTACATCATCTGCTAAACCTAAAGGTAAAACATCTCCAGTTAAACTAGAATTAGTATTTCTAATTTGTTCTACAGCTTCTGTATAAAGATACATTTCATCAAAAGCTTGTCCTGTCATATTTACAAATGTAGTATATTGTTCATTACTACTATTGTCGGTTATAAAGGGTGGTATTAAATAGTATAAATAATTTTGATTATTATTATCATATCTAGAAGCAGAATAAATTTGATTTTTTCCTGTATTATAATAAGGATTTGATTCATCTGTAGATCCAAACCAATTTTTTATTACTGAACTTGTTACTGAAAAATTAGCATAAGGGTAAGTTGAAGTATATTTAGGCCATGATTCTGATCCTGTTATATAATATAAAAAATATTCATAACTATCAAATTTACTAATAATATTATTTATAGTATTACTAGCGTTATTATAACTAGAGGAATATTCTGAGGTTGTTTTATTTAAAGATCCTATATCTTCAAGAGATGAAATTTCAGCTGATGCACTTTCAATTGAAACCATCTTATTATAAAAATTATTTAATCTTTGTTCTGCTGAAGAATAATTTATAAATTGACTCCAATCAGACCAGTCTTTTCTTAATATTACCCCTTTTTGATCTCTTAAAGAATTAAATTGATAATATGATTCGGAGTTTGCAGTATTTATTAAGTCATTTAAATTTTTAAAATTAGTAGAATTATTTATTTTATCTTTTAAATCTATATTATAATTAGGGCCTTTTAATGAAAGTAAATTATCTACAAATTCTAAATTAGGTTGAAATTCAACTTTAAATACTCTACTTTCTCCTACTTTTGAAATTATTTGAATTTCTGTTTCTATTTCAAAATTAATTGGTAGAGGTTTATATAATTTTATTAATATAGAAGTTGGTCTAATTGAACCTGAAGATGGTGATACTAATTGACTATTTACGGCTATAAAATTTCTATTATTCCCAAAAGAGATATAAAATTCATCTACATTTTCTCTAGCATTTAGTTTATCATTAAATTGGTTATAATAAGATTCAATTTGATTCTGGGAAAGGAAATTATTTTGTATCCTTAATTCTGTTCTATCCCCTGATATTTCTGAAATAAAATAGGGGTGTGATTGATATATACCTTCAATTTCTTCTGAGTTTTCTGATCCTAACTCATAGTCAATAAAATTATATACAGCATAATATTCACCTGAAGAATATCCTTGGTCATATATATCCTTTGTTGGGTTTAATTCAAATTGATTATAGCTAGAAGATGTATTAGAATTAGCAGTAGTTACTGGTGGTGTTAAATATGAACCAACTGCATTATAGTTTGAATTTTCATGTAAAACATTTTGAAAAATATCATATATAAATAGTTGGGTTTTACTCTGAAATGGGGTAAATGAACCTGTTAGTTCTATTGAAGGTATAATATTATCTAAACTTAATTCATAACCTTCCGAAATAAAGGCTTCAGCATTTAGTTGTGTTAATGATGATGAAATTGGTATAGCCATTTATATTATTTATCTAATTGTTGTTTCAACTTGTACTTCTTCAATATTATCAAGATTTAACCTTCCAGTACCCGAAAATTGTATATTATTATCATTAGGATCAATTGCATCCTCTAAATTAGTAGCATCTTTAATTAATTGTAAATTTTCAGCTCTTAATTCAGCAATTTCATCTAATAAAGCTTGTATTTCATTATTAATATTTGAAAAATCAGCATATTCTCCACTAGTTTTAGCAAGATACTGATGAGATTCTATTTCTCCAAGCTTAGGTATAATGTAAAAGAATTTCTCATAAAGATACCAAAAATCATCTAATACAGCTAAATCTCTATCAAAAAATGAAGGATTAGGAATATCAACTAATTGAGAAAATTTAGTATCTACAGTTTCATTAAATTTATCTTTATCAAATCTTTGTACTTTTAATGTTATTTTCTCTGCCATTATCCATTTATTACTTTAAATATTATGTCTTCATCAAATACTTTTGTAGTGCCATCAATAGTAGTTTTTAATAAAATAGTATAATACCTTTCTGGTTCTAACCCTCCCATATAAATATCAAAATAACTTGAAGTTGTATCAGCACTTATTTGAGTATAAGTAGAATCAAATTCAATTACATACTCATTTGTTTCTGAGTCTTTTACGGAATAATATGAATTTTTTGGTAAATAATAATTTGTTAAATAACCTGATGCTGTTTGAAACACTTTTTTAGGATATTGAGGAACTGCTGCTATTCTAAATCTTTGAATACTTTCAGAAAAATATACACCATCATTATTATAAGATGAAATAAATGATTCAGGTTGATATAGTTCATCCATTTTAGAAGAAGTATAATAAAACCAATCATCAAATTTTAATTCTAATTGTGGTGGGTAAATTGTATTAGTATCTACTGAGTAAAACTTAAATGTAGAAGCTTGAGATGAAGAAGGAATAAGTTCTACAGATGATGTTTGTTTAACAATAAATCCTTCATTAGGTATATCACCTCCAGTAATTCCCTTAGATTGGCTTATCCAAATATCTACAGTATTTGTTACATTTACATCTAAATCTATAGTATCAGAATATGTAAAAGTTTGGGATTGTACTATGTCTTTTAATGTAGCAGATCCTGTGTACCATGTTCCACCTCCTATGGTTGTTCCTTGATTTTGGGAATATGATCCTGTAGTTAAATCTTCAAAAGTTCCATTAGTCCATTGTTGTTCACCTGTACTTCTCCAACAACAACCATTTTCTGTAACTGGGGAATTTCCAAATCTACCTGTCCCCATGTTCCAACTTTGAGATACAGGATAAACTTTTAAATATGATGTAGAATTTAAATTTGTTACTACAGCAGCATAATTTTTTAAGCTAGAGTTCCAATCTCTAGGTAAAAAATCTGAAGCTTTTAATGTAAGTGAGGCTGTTACTAATGTCCCATCAGTTTGTTCCAAACCTCCTATTGTTATTCTATCACCTGGTTTATAACCTCTTCCCCTAAATTCTCTATTAGTTGATCCTGGGGATGGAAAATTAACTACACTAAGAGTACCTGCTGATTGGAAAAGTTGAGCATATGCTCCTATACCATTTCCCTTAGATGAAGTAACAGGATAATATTTTTCAGCACCACCTACACTACTACTTAAACTTGTAGGATTATCTACTATTGAAGAAAAAATATTTCCTTGTAAATAATTTACATCTGAGCTAGAAACATAAGTGTCATAACTTCCATCAATTTCATTTTGTGAGAATTTAATTAAATATCTACTTACTTGAGATCTACCATCTAATAAATAAGTAGATGCTTCTAATATCTCATCTAACCCAGTATTCATTGTAATATTTTGAGTATATAATGTAGCGTCTTTTGAAGGAAATAATTTATAAATTGCCATTTATTTAAATATTAAAGTTTTTTAAATCATCTAATTTAGGTCCAACATCTTTAGGAACTATACTCTCATCAATATTTGTAGGTATACTTCCTTGTGTAGGTTCTTGTTCACCATTTTTTAATACCTGTTCTATTGCTGTACTAGGATCTGCTAATACCTCTAAATAAGTCCTATTAGGGGTGTATTGCTGTAAAGTCATAGTTTCTAGAGTTCCACCATCTTCTGTATTTATACTTGTATCTATAAATTTAGCTCTTGTAGGATATCTTAAAACCTTATAATCACCACTATCCATAAATGTAGATTTTGCACCATTTGCTGCTGATGTTCTATTTGGGCCCCCACTACCTCCTTGTTTTACTCCTGCTGAGGAGTCTTCAACATCTAGTGCTGTTATTTTAGTTGATGAAACTAAATCGTTGGTTGAAATATTAGCTCTAACTACTCCTTCATTAGTAGTATAATATGCATTTTCAGCATTATATCTTTGGATAAAATTAGATGATGGGTTGTTAGTTGTTCCCCCATCTATTGGAGTACCATCTAAAGATTGATTTTTATTTATTTGGTTATATTTTTTTAATAAATCCATATTTTTTTATTTTATAAAGGTACTACTCTTCCAACAATATCAGATTGAGGATATTTTAATTCAAAAATCATAGGATCAACTGATGGGTATACAACTCCCTGATTAGTTGCTGCTTTTATATCATAAGAATATTCACTATATCCAAGGCTTTTTCCAGCTATATTTTTTATTTCTACATTAGTTACAGTTTGTACACCATCTACTTTATCTAAAAGTATATTTATGCTTTTTAATAAAATAGGTTGGTTAATATTCCAATTATCTATATCAAAATAAGATTGAATTTCACTTATACAATTTAAAATTACTTCATTATTATTATAATTTGGTAATACTATTATATCAAAATTACAAGTTATATTAATAATATAAGCATCTTTTATTTTTATAGAATCATTTATCATTCTATATTCTGATAGATATGTTTTAAGATTTTGTTTTAATGTTGATGAAGCCGTTCTTAATTTTTTAGTTGATTCATAAGATAATACATACATATCTAATATTGTGGGTAATTCTCCTATTCCATATTCTGCTACTTTAGTAGGTTGAATAAAAGCTTTAGCAATAGTACCAATATTAGCAGGCATACTTAAAGCTCTAATTAAATAATCTTGTTGTGTAACCGTTCTTAGTTGGTTTTGGAAATTACCTAAAGCATTTTGTCTAATCGTTTCTACACCATCTCCACTTTGACCTCCATCAGCTGCTAGTATATTGTTTGTAGCTACAGAATTAAATATAATATTAGCTAAAGCTGTAGAAGATATATTTGGATTTACAAATACTATATTACTACTATCAAAATTAGTTAATATTCCAGATGATACATTAGCATCTAGCCCCCCACCTACTAAATATCTTACTATTAATGTTGTATTTGAAGGTGCAATTCCATAAGTATCTGTAAACATAAAGTTTAAAGGAGAATATGCTGTTGTTAACTTATCTTTTGAAAAGGCTAAACCTGTTCCTACATTATCAGGATTAGGTACTAAATCTTCATCATTATCACTTACAGTACCAGCCCCAAAACCTAATTGAAGTTGAGTTTTTGAAATAAATCTTGTTGTAAATCTTCTTTGTACTTGTTTTAAATTTAATAAATTAGGAGCATCATCTTGAACAGCATTTGGATCTGTGTAATTTGCGTTTATTTTTGTTGTAAAAACGGTATCTTGAGCAAGATTTAGTACTTCATTCCACTCATTACCTTGTGAATCAAAGCAATCTAATACATTAATAATTTGTGAATCATTAATATTTACACTAGAATATTTTACAGGAGTAGTAAATGTAAATGTTGTTGATTTAATAGTTCCTGATATTGCTTTTCTTGTTTTTTTCAATAAAAATCTATCTGGATTTGTACCACTTAAAGAATAAATAGAAATATCAGTTGGATCTTGGGATGAGGATACTGAAAAATCACAAACATCTTCTATTATAAATTTTATATCAGCATTAGCATTAGAAGTTATTTGGAAATTATTAGGTATTTTTAAACAATAATCAAAATCAGGAACAAATGCTCCACTTGAATCTAATTTAGAGGGTAGTTGTTGATACAATGAAATATCTACTGTAGCTGCTGTAGTTACTTTAGGTTTATACCCCAACATATAAGCTAAATCAAATAAATTTGATTCTTGTCTTGCATATTGAATAAAAGTTTCTTGGATTTGATTATCTAAATAAAAGGATAATACGTCACCTACATATGAAGCCATTTCAATAAATAACATTCCTGTTGAATCTGTAGAAAAATCATTGTATGTATTTGGGAAATACGTTTTAGAATAATCTATAAGAGCATTTCTAAATGTATTAAAATCTCTATTAGTATATGTTATATTTCTATTTAAAGTTGCCATTATTGTATTGCTATATTAATTTGATCTTCTGCTCCTATGTTACGAATTAAATAATTTACAAATAAATTTATTGTATTACTGTCAGCTTGATTGTTAAAGTTTACACTTTTTACTTGAATTTGGGGAAATTCTATAGATATATTATTTTTAATTCTTTCTTCAATAGCTGTATCAGTTCCATCATTAATTCCTTCTCCAATAAAATCTCTTAAATTTGCACCAAAAGTAGGTCTCATTACTCTTTCACCCTTATTAGTTAATAACCAATTAAGTAAATTGGTTCTTATTACTTCTTTAGCTGTGTAAGTAGGATTAAATACTGCATTTCCTGATAAAGGAAAGCTAAACCCTAAGGCTGCGCTACCACTTTCTTGGGTGGGAAATACATTATCTACAATTTGAGCCATTATTTACTATTCATTAAATTCATTATTTGATCCATTCCAACATTCCCTTCAGGTAAAGTACCATTAGCTACATCCATTCCAGGATTTGGTCTAAAAGTTTGAGCATTATTAGTATTAAAAGAAGCAGCAGTTTCTCCTAAAATATTCTTATAAGCATCTCTTTTTTCTTGAGATGACATTACAGGAGTTGTTGGTGAAGGGGTGGGAACTGTAGGATTAAAAGATTCCATAACTGGGGTTTGGGTTACTACTTTTGGTGTTTTTACAGCTTCTAAAAGTATATCTTTTAATTCTTCTTGTATTACTTCTCTAACAGTTTCTTTAAGTACTTTTTTTAATTCTGTTAATTTCATCTTTAATTTTATTATAAATATTAATAATTTTTGTTTTTATATCAATTATGACCCAGTAGGTACTGGTAGGCCATTTCTACCAGAACTTAAATCAAAATACCATTTATCAGCTGTTGTTAAACCAGCATTTACATTATTTTGATTATATGAACTTGAATTTGGATTAGCTCCTCCAGGTGACCAAAATGGTAATTCAGAAGCTGCTTGTGCATTTGCATTGTACCAATTTATCCCTAATACATTTTTAAGTTTTAAGAAAATTTGTGTTTTAGCATATGCCTTTCTTTGTTCATATGTTAAACCATTATTAGTTGTTGTAAAATCAGGGGGTAATAAATTATCTGGTCTTAAGTTTATATTTTCAACTATACTTATTTCGGATTGATATATATTTTGTATTTCATCGGAAGTAATTAATTCACTAGCATTTCCACTTATTGGAATTTCATTAATAATAGGTTGATTATAACCTTGGTTTTTACTCAAAAAATATTCTTTTAAGGGATCATTAAAAGTATTTCCTGCACCTGCTAAAAATCTTAAATTTGCTGCTTCAAAAATAGCTTGGAAAAGTGGTTTTCGTTTAGCCATTTCTGGTCTTAAACTAATAAATTCACTTCCTATAGTATTATCATTAAATAAATTTTCTGCTGTTAAAGCTAATCTTTCTGAATATGGGTATAATCTTCCATCATTGGCATATCCAAATGCTCCATCATTACTCCATCTTTTTGATGTGGGGTCATAACCATCACCTATATCTTTTGCTTTTTCAAGTATATTTTCAGCAGTTCTTCTAATTGAATTAATTTGAGTTTCTAGTGCTTGATCAGTACCATCATAATCTGCTAAGAATAGTCTTTTAATAGTTGAATTTAATATTCTATCACCTTGTTGCCATTCATATCCTTCATTAGCTACAGCTTGTTCTAAAATAGTTCTTGAATTATCAAATGCTTCTTGAACTAATTGATCATAATAAAAAGCTGTTGGTCCCTTATTTTTAGACAATTCCCAAGCTAATTCGTATAATTCTTCTGCTTCTTCTCTGTTAGCACCAAAAAGGCTCATTAATATAATAATTTGATTTTCTCTATAAATAGCTTTAAGTGGATCTTCTTGAGGTTCTGGTAATGGGAATATTAAATCTTTAGTATCAATTAACCACTTCATTTCATCAACTAAAACAATATTTGAAGATGAAAAAGATTCATCACCAAATAATTCTTCTACAGCTGCATTTTCATTATAAAAATCACCATCTATGACAGATTCTTTATTCTGAGCTATTATTTGTTTTTTATTAAATGAAAATTCTTCTACTGTTGGTATAATTTCTTTTCTTAAATAATAATCACCATATAATAAACCTGGTGGGGTAGTTAATAAGTTTTCTAAATCTTCATTAGTTAATGCTTCTACAATATCATCAACATTAGTTATTGGTAATGCTGCTCTATCTAAGTCTTCTTGATTAATATTAGGATCCTTTTCTAAACAAGTATCCAATGCCACACTAAACTCATTTAATTTAGTAATCACTTCTCCAACATCTTTTTTAATTAAATCTAAAGCATCTGGTATTGTTTCTAATGATGCTTTTTCTTTATCAATTAAAGTGCCTAAATTATCTAACGCATCAGAAAAATTATTCATTATACTTAAAGGTAAACCTACTCCTGGGGGTACTGATGATGGGATTGGAATTTGTTTTATTAAAGTTTTTCCAGCACTTAAAGCTTCTGTTGCTATTTCAGAACCTTTAGCTACTTTATTTAGAGTTGCTATCTTTTGATTTATTTGTTCTAAAGCTCCATTAATTTGGTTTTTTTGATCAATTAAAGCTATTAGTTCTGGGGTTGTAGGGCAGGCATCTTTAAATCTATCAATTAATACATCTAAAGTTTTATTAAACTGAAAAGTTGTTCTAGTTATACTAGTTACTATTTTTGATATAAATCCTGCTAAAGCCATTATAAAGTTCTTGTTGTTTTAGATTTATAAAATTCAATTGAAGATAACATAGTTTGTGCTTGTAATCCTACTTTTGTTGCTGTCTGTGCTACAGCTACATTAGGTACAAAAGGTATAGGTGTACCTACAGTACTTAAAGCACTTGTTAAGGTAACTACATTAGTTAGTAATTTTTGAAAATCAGCTAAAAATTTATCTCCTAATATTAAAGGTTCAGTATTACTTTCTTCTTTATCCCCTAACATTATTTTAGTTCCTACTTTAACAACAAAATTAGAAGTAGTATCAAAATTAAAACCTTTTTGTGCTCCAAATGAAATTGTTCTTGCGGAACTAAGTAAAATATGATCATTTTTAGAATTAAATAATAAACGTCCTGAGTTGATAATAACTTGAGAACCATTATATGAACTAGGAGATGAAGGAACTTCACCAAAAGCAGGTGTATATGAACTATAATCCGTATTAGCTGCTCCTATAGGTATTTGTTGGTTTGAAGTTAAATAAATAGAAGATTTATCAGTATTTATATTTTCTACTTGAGGTATCCAAGGATCATCTTGTGTTTCTGTTTGACCATTTTTTATAATAGTAATAGGTTCGCCATTTACCCCACTATTAGACCATGGATTTGAGGGTATGCTATTATTTACTGTACTTCCAAATCTTATAGTATTACCCCATCTTCCTTCAATTAAAATATCACCTTCATAAGGTTGTAAATTTCTAATAGGTCTTTCTTTAAAAGTAGTTCCTAAAGTAATATCTTCATTTTCAACATCAGATTGTATTTCAACTCCAGCTTCGGTTGATGTATATTTTTGAGCATTAGAAGGATTTGAAGCTAATGTATTAGGTAAGGCATTATGATGAGCACTATTCCAAATATTAATACTTTGGAAATAATATAAAGCTTTACCACTATTTACATTTGTTTGAGTTTCTACGGTAGGGAGAGAAATCAAATATACTATTTCATTTATTAAAGGTAAAATTTTAATATTTGAATATAAAGGTAAAGCAAATTGTAAACTTTCTAAAGTTTGATTTGAGGGATTTTCTAAATTTTCAAATAATATACCTCCTACACTGTTGTATTCTCCATATTTTTCCCATGTAATAGGATAATCAGACCCATTTAACGAAACAAATTTAACTCTTACTGCAGTTATTTGAGTTCCTTTGTCATTAGAGTTATTATTTCTAATTTTAGGAGATAATCCTGTAGGAATTCTAGCCATTATTTATCTTTTTTTAAATCTTTAGATACTCTTTCTAATTTATCCATTTCAGCTAATAACTCAGCTTTTTCTTCTTCTGAAATGCCAAATTCACTATCATCATTAGTATTATTTACTGCTCTTTGAATAATAGTAGCCATTTTAATTAATTGTTCATCATTTTTAACTCCTATTTCTAAATATTCTTTAATTAAAGGTACTATTAAAGTAGCATCACCTATTTCCTGGATTAAAGGTTTTAATTCACTTATTAGAGAAGTTATTTGTTGTTTTTTTGTTGTTTGGTTATCATATATTTCATGCAAAATATCTGAAAATTTTTTATTACCAAATACTATTGAATCTAGTTGTCCCATAATTTTTGGTTATAAATATTAAACTTTTTAACTTTTAAGAAGGAAAATAACCTTTATCATAATATACTAAGTATTTTTCTTTAAATACTTTATGAAGTTTATTAGCTATTTTAGTAATTTTAGGAGTTTTAACATCAATCATTTCCCTTATGTATATATAAAGTGCTTTTTTATTAAAAACATCTATAGCATCTCTTTTTCTAAACAATTCTAAAATACAATCAGCTATTTGAGCATCATATTCTTTAGGAAAATATGAATATATATGTTCAGTCATATATTTTACATATATATCAATAAATATTGATAATCTATCTCCTTCTTTATACCCCTGGGTGTATAATTCATCACCAAAATTTCTATCAGATTCAATAAACTTTTGTGATGTCTGTTCTAATTTTGTATTTAAAATAAATATTGTATTATCTCCAACATCTAAATTCTGATGTTTTGTTATATCATCCATATCTACAGAATCTATTTTTTTCTTATAATTTTTTTGATTATAAATTATTAACCATCTTTTTACAATAGTTCCAAAATAAGAATAGGCTTTAGCACCTTTTGAAGGATCAAATAAATGAATTTTATCTAAAAGAAATACCATAATTTCATGTTGAAGATCTTCTAAATTTTCAACCCCATCTGTATAGTAAAATTTAAAGGTATGAATAATATTTTCTGTTAATTTATAGAAAGGATAATGGATTTCTTTAGAATATATATTACTTTTAAACTTTTTATCATTACTTAAATTATATTGAACAATTGCGTCCTCAGTTTCTTGAGTAAAATAATTTCTTTTTTGTCTTTTCTTTTTTGCAGCTTTTATTATATTATCCATGTATTACAGTTATATATCTTTGATTTTAAACCTATTTAATAAATCTTGTATTGTCATAACTGTTTTAAAGAAAAAACCTATTTCATCATCACTCTTAAATCTTCCCTGAGCATCTAATTTTTTTAATCTTGCATCTGATACTTCTATTGCTTTTGATATTTTATTTAAATATTTCATATATTCAACTAGAATATCTTCTTGTTGTTCATTTTTTTTCATCAAATTAAAAACTGCAAATCCTAATACAATTGATAATGCTGATAAAACTGATATTAATATTATTTCCATATTATAAATTGTCCAACATATTTTTTAATCCTGGGCTTGATATGTTACCTAAGGCTTTAGATTTTGTTGTTTTTTTAATTGTAAAATTTTCTTTTGGTTTGTTTTGATTTTCTTTAAATTTAGGTAACCATTCAATTTCAAACTCAATTCTAGCAGCCATCATATCAGCTTGATGTAATATAAAAGGTAAAGATGTACGAGGTTTTTGTTCTGGCATCCATCCTTTTAAATATTTATCATTTGCTGAATCATATAACCCATCATGGGTTTGGATAGCTACCATTTCATTAAATGTATATTTAATATTATTATCCTGAAGTAAAAATAATCCTCTATCTGGTACTGATGAAAATGCTAATTTTTTATTAAACATATAATCTTCACCTAATTTATCTTTCCTCCATTTGTCTGTTTGAGGTAAGTAAGATTCATGATTTTCATCACCCATTTTCCCCAAATCATGATTAATAGCTGAAAAAACTAATTCTTCAGTTGTAAATGTATCCATATCACATCCAAAAGATTTCCAAACATCTGACATTGATAATGCTGCATGGACTACTCTATTAACATGATCAACATATCCTCCTGGAAATGCTGAGTGGTATTCTTTTTTATGAGCAGCCGGCATAAGCATAATACGTTCTGCATATTTTTCATAAAATTTAGTTAATTGTTCTTTACGAGGGGAGGAAATATAAGTATCAATATTACTCATAAAATCTTCCCAATTAGACTGTATTTTTTCTGCTGTTAATTTCATAACTTTTATTTTAATTACATTGTTTCCTGTTCGCGATCTATAAATGATTTTACTTCTTGAATTAAATCTTTAGATTCATCTATTATTTTTTTAAACTCTAACACATCGGCATTAGGTCTACTTAGGATAAAACTTAGAGTTTGTAATTTTATCTCTAGTTTATCCATTAATCTTATACAATTGTTTTTATTTCTCATAATTATTTAGTATGTTAGTATGTCTTATATTTTAATACTTATTATCTCTATTATCTTATAATTTTATCATTTAATATCTCTTATTAACATTTGTACCTTAATATCTAATATTAATTTATATCCAAGATATATAAAATTATTTAGGGATCCAAATTATTCTGAAAGACTATTTAGAATTTTTTGAAGATGAGCACATCTTTCATATTGTTCTGTTTCTATAAAAAAAGAAATACCTAATTTTAGTGAAGTATCAAGATACTCATCTGAATATGTTTTAATTCCTTTTATATGATCTTCATTAGATATATCAATTTTTTTAATGTAACTCCATGCTCTATTATATGTAACAAACTCACCAGCTTCTTTAACATCATTTAAATCTAAATCCTTATCTGATTTTTGAAAGAATTTTACTATTTTTTTATTAAAGTTTATATGGTTTAATATTAATTTTTTGTACATTCCTACCCAGTATGTAGGAGTATTTTTGAAATCCATATAAGTTTTTCCATCATCAACTCCATCAAAATCATCATTAGATCCAAATAAATGAAATATATTATCTAAGTTTATCATATGTTATAAATATAATAAAATATAACTATAAACCCAAATTATCCCCTAAAGGATCCACCACCACCGGGCTTATACGACTTGCCCTGTTAAATGCCGTTCAGCTAGGGTACCTAATTAGGCAGCCATCGCTAGTTCAACTTGTTCGCCAGTTATGCGTATGATCTTCATTATACTCTTACTTTCTGTCAAATACCTGTACATCCCCGTATTTTATTGTATAAATTTAGTGGAGATGGTGGGAATCGAACCCACGTCCAAAAAAGCAGCTAATATAACTATAAACGATCAAATATAAATATTATATATCCCAATCTTCTTCAGCAATCTGTAATGCTAAAAGAGGAGACATATTTCCATCTGATTTAGACATTGTTGTTAAAGCATAATATACAACTTCAACTAATTTTTCTTGTCTATTTACTCTATCAATTATTTCAGAAATTTTAATTATCTCATCACTACCTACTTTATCTAAAAACTCTTCTTGAAATTTATCCATTTTATTATTCATTATTTATTATTTATCTATTAAAATCAGCATCAAAGAAAAACATTTGCCATAATCTTCCTGTTGCTATACTATTACCAAAATATCCACATGAACTATGGATAGATTTTCCATCAATAATAACCATCCTATTATATACATTCCCAAATACATCTACATCTTCAAATAATGTACCATCACAAAAAGTTTCTTGTTGGGGAAAATAATCTAAAATATTATCACTTTGGGATGAATGATAGATTTTTGATTTTTTATTTGCTACAATTTTAGTTCCTGTTTCAAAGGGTGCATTTGGTGTTAAAAATACCATAGCAGCATATTGTTGAGAATCTACATGGTATACTAATGGGGGCATACCATCGCTATCTCCAAACCCAGCTTGAAATACCCCACAAACTGAATACTCTGGAGCCCAATTAGTAATTGCCGCTCCCATCGTTGTCTCTATTTTTTCTCTAACACCTTCAAATATATATTGTTTTCTCGTCCTCCATCCAACACCACCATGATTAGTACTTCTATCAAAATAGGTTGCACTTAAAGCATATTCCCTAACAGCATCTGGATCTTCATAAAAATTATCAATAACCCAAGCTCTTTTATTATTATTATTATTAACTTTAAATTTATTAGATTCAATAATACCCCATTGTGAGTCTTTATTTAAATCTTTTTCATATGTATTTTCCATTTTTTTTTATTTTTTAAAATCCTAAA
>Ga0209630_10001543_pt1 | contig 24371 bp, 21 predicted proteins | sample COG_01_FD_184745 | JGI IMG/M metagenome (GOLD analysis project Ga0209630, IMG submission 184745) | Pelagic Microbial community sample from North Sea - COGITO 998_met_01 (SPAdes) (version 2) | ecosystem: Environmental > Aquatic > Marine > Neritic zone/Coastal water | place: Helgoland, sampling... | reverse complement strand
CTCTCCGTCTCGCGTTGTTATTGTTGTTGTTGTTGTTGTTGTTGTTGTTGTTGTTGTTGTTGTTAGTACTCTCCATTTTATTATTCGTACACAGAAGAGTACTACTACTAAATTCTTCTTCTTGTATTCCTCAAACAAAAAAGTCGCGTGTCGTTGTGATGCGTACTTTTTGTTTGTTTGTTGAACACAAAAAAGAAGGAAAAAGATTTCAAAAAACCGCGGAAAAAAACGTGAAGATATCTCTTCATTTTTGTTCGCACAACACGCGCGCTTATTCACATTACAGTTTTAGTAATGACGACGACGATTCAGACGATTCAGACGATGATTTTAACAACAACAACACCGAAAATATCGACGATGAGAACGAGTCTTTCGAGTGCAGCAGGAGGAAAAGGAAAAGGAGGAAAAGGAGGACAAAAACTTTTTGTCCATCATCATCGACAGAAGTCGTTCGAAGTTCGAGCGACGTCCTCGTCGTCCACGTCCACTTCCTCTTCCTCCTCGATCTCCTCTTCGTCAAATACGATATTATCCAACACGCCGAACGGAGTGCTCTTCTCCTCGAACAGCTCGAAGAACCACAACGATTATTCCATCGCTTTAGATAAACTGAGAGCGTCTGGGTGCGAAGTCTACGACGTCGGGTCGAGGTTTCTCTCCAAAGGCGACCGAGGCGAGGACGTGAAAGCGTTGCAGGCTTTGTTAATGAGCGAGGGATTGCTAAGCAAAGACGTCGCACCGACCGGGATTTTCGACGAAGGCACGAAAACGGCGTTGCAAAGTTGGCAAGTGAGACGGTGTTTACCGAATCACGGCGCGTTTGGCGATTTGTGTCGATTGGCGTATCTCGACGAAAAGCGGTTGGAAATGAAGTCGCTGTTGTCGAGCCCTTTGCCGCCGGATAGAAGGAAATGGAAAGAGGCGGCGGTATATCAGCCACAACCGATGCCGAAGAGAGCGAAAAGTGGGGGTATTATGTCGCTGAATAGTCCAATGTCGTGGGTACAAGTGACGATCGGGGCGCTCGTCGGAGCGACGATTTTATCCGCCGCTTTGGTTTTACCAAACATAGACATGGACGAAATCGCGAATCGCCCGGACGAGTTGACCGACGAAGAAGAGGCGTACGCGATGAAGATTTTGAACGGCGTTCCGAAGAAGAAAGTAGAAGAAGAAAAAGGAGAGAAAGATGACGAATAAATAACAAGAATAATACTTTAACAATTGCCCGCTATGCTATACTACATTTTTATAAATGCCACTCCTGTGTGCCCGCTAAAAAACGCTAAAAAACTGCTATCGACTTTTATACTCTCTTCTTTTAGAATTAAACTCCTCGAAATCCTTGACCGTCATGTGAACTCCCACCTCTAATAAGTGCTCTGCTTTTTGAGAAGTCATAACACCAACGACAAAACATCCCGCCGCCACTGCAGCCGTCGCTCCACTCGGCGAATCTTCAAAAACGATGCAATCCTTCGCGTCTTCAATCGGGTCTAGTCCCAGCAAACGCAAGCCGTCGATGTACGGTTGCGGATGCGGCTTGGCGTGTTCACACTCGCCACCTAACACGACTAACTCTTTGAACCAAACGTCTAATTGCAGCGCTTTTAGCATCATATCTGCGTTTTCTCTCGGTGCGTTTGTGACTGCTATTTTTGGTATTTTCTCAGCATCTATTTGGCTCATCAACTCTGAAAGTCCATTCAGTCTGCGTAAAGATGTAATCGCTCGTCTTCTGTATTCTTTTTCCTTCTCTGTCCACATTCTCTCGCGCTCTTCTTCGCTTAAATCCGGATATAAGTTGTTGAATATGATTGGATTTGACCCTCCGGCTATGTGTTTCCGAAAGAAGTCGTGGTCGATTGGCTTTCGAGATGGATTTTTCACCGATGGAACTTTCATAATCAACTCTTGAAAACATTCGAAGTGCACCGGGTCGGAATCACAGAGCGTGCCATCGATGTCGAATAAAAACGCTTTCGGATTCGAGGGCGGTTTTTTTAGTACCATCGTCGGCAACACTCTCATCTTCACAATGTGCAGAACACCTTCTGAGCTTCTTCTCTTTCTCTTCTCTCTTTTTTTCCTTTGTTTTGCAATGGTGTTTTGTTTGCAACACATTTCTTCTCTCGTCCAATTTCTTGGGTGATTCTTCAAAACACACAACAACAACAGTGTAGTGTGTAAAAGTTGTTTAATAATAGTAATACTACTAATGGCATCTCAAACACTGCCACCACATCCGTGTTCATCTCCGACGCGAAAAGAAGACAAAGAAGAAGAAGAAGAAGTTGCTTTGTTCTTCAAGAAGAAGAAGAATTCATCAATTCGTCGAAACACCAATACTAACAAGAAGAACAAACGAAAGAAGACAAACGAAGAAGAAGAAGAAGAAGAAGAAGAAGAAGATGATATCGACGACGTTTCCGTGAGAGTACAGAAAGCGAAAGAGCGCTTGAATGAACGCCAGGAGATGTCTAAAGTCGGTCAGAGTAAAGGTGTGGACAGTGAGTTGCTCTTATTAGGCGACACGAAAGAGCGAGAGGCAAAAGCGAGAGAACGAGAGTTGTTGTTGAAAGAACAACAAGAAAAGAAAGAGAGGAGCGGTGGCGGGGAAGTGCAACTGGCGTTTGGAGCGGGAGCGAAAGGAGGATTAACGATAATGCAGAACGAAAATAATAGCAACTACAACGAAGACCCACAAATGCAATTGTACGTGGAGGAAGAGTTAGAGAAGCGACGACGGGAACGGGAAGAGGCGCAACAACAAAAAGACGGCGACGGCGAGGACGAACGAGAACGAAACGAAGGAGGAGACAGAGGCGATTTTCACTCGTTACAAAAAGCCAAAGAGGATTTGTGGAAAACGGAAACGTACTACGCGAACGCCGCGCAAAAACGGAAAGACGACATCGCTCGCAAAGAAACTGCGGATAGAAATTTAACCGGCATAACCGAGGTTGAAATATCCCAATTCGAACGAGTGAAAATGTTACAAGCGACCGAAGACGCCAAGAAGCGAATACAACGCCAAAATAAAGAAGACGCCGCCGACGACGAAGGAGAAGAGTGGATCGATTTAGGCGTCAAAAGCGACGAGGCTTTGGAAATCGAGAAGAAGAAAGAAAGAATGGTCGCCAAAGCTAAAGGACTCGGGTTTAGAAAGTTTGGGAAGAAGAAAAGCGGATGATGATTAGATGTTAGTTTTTACGAGTAGCGATAAGAATAGTTTTGTGCCCTGTGGTTTCTTTCCAAGTTGTTTGTTTGTGGTAGTTTTAGCGTGGTCTTAGCTGTGTTGTGTGAATCTAGTGGAAAAGAAATGGACACATGTAAAGCTTTCCTTCTGGTACCTCAACGAACTTTTTTCTTTTCATCATCACATTTTGTCCAAAACCGGCATAAAAAACTTTTTATCATCTCTAACACATGAGCGATGAAAATCTTCCTCTGATTAGCTATCGAAGGTTAAAATCAAACGATGAAGAAGAACTCGCTCGGTTAAAATACGCGCTCGTGGACAGCGAATATGGATTTTTCCAGTTGGTCGTCGACGACGATTCAGACGACACGAGTAAATTCGGGAAAGATATCAAACGAGTTTACGATTCTGGAAGAAAGTTCTTCAAAGAACTCAGCGAGGACGAGAAGAAGCAATACGTACACACGCAATACGAGACGTTTGAGACCGGTGGGTACGTTCCTTTATTCGAAGAGTACGCGTATAAAGCGAACGAAATCGCGTGCGTGGAGTCTTTTGATTTGGTCAGAGATATCGAAGAAAATGAGAAAGATGAAGAAGACGAAAATAATGAAACAGATGATGATTTTACGAAACAACCATCCGGCGCGAGAGGAAGAATCGATTGGCCCGTTGAAGTTCCGGAGATGAAAAATGCGTTCAACATCTTCTACCGAAAATGCGACGAGATCGCGCGAGTTTTGTTCTTGTCGTTTGCAAAGGCACTGTCTATAAAAGACGAACGCGCGTTTGAGAAGCACTTTTCGAGAGATTCTCACTGCGCCATGCGGTTCATGCGATATCCTAATAATGATAATAATAATAATAATAATAACGATAAGAAGAAGAACAAGAGCAAGTCTAGCGACGACGCAAAAGAGGTGGGCGTGTCAGAACACACGGACTTTGAGATGATGACTTTCTTGCATCAGAATGAACGCGGTTTGTACGTGAAGAAACGGAGAGGAAAAAACAGAGACGAAGAAGGCGAATGGATGTCTGCCCCAGTTTTGCAGGAAGACGAGGCAAAGTTTTTAGTAATCATTAGCGATGGATTAGAAGCGTTCACGAATGGAACGTACAAAGCGACACCGCATCGAGTAGAGCGACCCGAGAACAGGGAAAGATTTTCCATCGTTCGCTTTAACGGTGTCAACGCGGAGACGCAGGTAAACCCGTTGCCTGACTTTGTTGGAGCTAAAAGAAAGCGAGGTGAAGCGATGACAACACAGCTCGATTTAATCACGACAAAAGTTAAAGAAGCGGATAGAAATTTGAAAGACCTCGTGAAAAGAAAGAAACATCCCAAGGAGGCGTTAACGGCAAACCCCGAACGGTTCGCTCAACTCTTAATTTTGGCGAAAGACGACGACGCGCAGTGGCATATTTGTTTAGCGTTACACAAATCGGGAGAGTTCGCAGAGCGATACACCGGTTTCATAGGAAAAGTAGAAACGTGGTACGACATTAACGCGTTAGCAGAAACGTCAATTTTTGCCGCCTGCGAAGCCTTGGAAGAGAACATTACTATGCCGGAAAATGCGAAAGCACGGGTCACTGAGAAAGCTCGATTTCGATTTCACGGATGGTTAAAAGAGAGCAAGGTGGCGATTGAACACGAGTGCGTGTTGATTTTAAACAACTCGAGAGAAAAAGAAGCGTTATTGAAAGATTACACGGAGTTGAGTGTGTCCGCCAAGGAAACAATCCGCGTGATTCCCAAATGGTTCAAAGTTGAAGACATACCGTATGCAGAAATGCCCGAAGACGATATGCACTGGTATCCGAAGGTGATAGAGGCGTTAATCGTCGACGAGGAGAAGAAGATTCACGGCGGCTATTTCACGTTTGACGAAGCCTCTGGCGCGTTGAAAGAATTTGAAATCAAGACGTATCCGAAAGTGTAGTCGTCTTAGGATGGACGATTCAGTATTATTAGAGCAGTAAAGAAAACTTTAGCACGCATGAGCGAAGTCCAAAATAGTTTGGTTGAAAGTATGTAAAAAAAGAAGAAGAGACGTGTGTACTCATACGAGAGAAAAAAACCCATCCGTCGTCCTCATAAAATTTGTGTTGTTCTCGTTTGTTGTCAACTTAAATGAACCCTCCGTTCATCCAAATGACGCCACAACAACAGCAACAGCAACAGAGAGGATTTCTTTTGCTCTTTTTGCTCTTCTTTTTCGTGTTAACTTCTGGCCCGGGAGCTGGAGAGTTGAGACATAACGCGCGACGAAACCGCATGGACAGTTTCCAGGAAGACAAGAAGAACTTTGAGTTGAAGAAATCAAACGTGAAAGATACAATCATATTAGACTTGTCCAAATCGAACGAGATTTTGGAATTAGAGAACAAGCAGTTGAAAATAAGCGTGATTGGATTGATGCAAAAGTTACGAGAAACAGAGAGAGAAGGAGGAAAAGGAGAGAATTTCATATCTGAGTTGAAGGAAGAGTTCAATTTGACAAAAATCTCTGGACTAGGCAGTGTTGGACCTTCTTCTTCTTCTTCTTCTTCTTCTTCGAGAGGGAGCAGTAGCACTAAAAGTAACGAAAAGGAGGTGATATTAGAACTCCCCGGTAGGACATTAGATGATGCAAGGATGCGGCACAAAGAAGAGGGAGAAGGAGGAGGAAGAGAAGGAGAAAGCGCTTCCTCGGGGAGGCAAGTTCCTCGACGCGCCTTTGTACCTTCTTAGTAGTTTGTTGTGTAACATGTACAATGCATATAGAATAAATAATATAACTATAATGGCTAACACTGAATCTAGTATTCACATCAATACACTATTCTTCTTTTAAAGCTTCAACGGACTTTGAGAATTGAGGTTCTGTTAGTAGTCGTGTCGCCTTCGCTACGTTTTTGTTGCCCGCTCGAAGAAGAATTCGGCCCAATGCGATACTTCCCCGGAGCGAGACGGTTCGGCGAGTGATTTCGCGTGATGTCACCCAGTACTACTCTGCTCGTTGGTAAGGATGAGTAAAGTTTCGCGACGAACGGTGCTCGCGGCGCCGATGTTTTCTTCTCTTTAAAAATTTTCGTGTTCACTTTTGTAGCCTCTTCAAAATCATCCATCACCACGTTCACATTCGACGACTTCATCTTCTTCATCTGATCGTTTCCTCCTAAATCGTCGTTCGCGCCACTGTTACTATTGTATCTTCTATTGTTCGATGGCAGGTTCGGATTTCTGTTTTCCTTATCTCCGTCTTCCTCGTCCTCGTACACTTCCAGTGCTGTTTTCTGTTGAGAAAGATTTTTGAAATTATTTAAATTCAAAGACGATGGCGATGTTGTCGTCGTTGATGGTTTTTGCGCGACTCTCTGCCTTTTCCTCGCGGAAGAATCCAATGCAGCAGCATTCGGAGTGGTGTTCTCTTCGATGATATGTAACGCGCTCATATTATTATTATTTTCTCCTTCTTCTTCTATCCTCTGATCTGATATGTATATAATCTAAAGCGGCCTTGGGTAGTTTATCTGAAGCTTTTTGAATTTTTTTGGTTCTTTCTTGCGAGAGGAGGACCTTTCGCAGTCCATTTCTTAATTTGATCTTTTGCTTCTGTCTCTGCTTGACTTCCTCCTTTCGTTGTGGGTGAGAAACCAACACAAATTTCCTTATAATAAATCGCACACTATGTCCTTCGCGGTCTCTACTTCCTCGTTTGCCGGCGCCAAGGTTGCCTTGCGCAAACAACAAAATGTTCAAAAGAAGCAATCCACGATGGTTCGCGCGGCGGCCGTTTCGGGTGAAGTTCCGGTGCGTCGATATAGTTTTTTTTTTCTCACTCGATGGCTGTACCGCTTAAAAAGGAAGAGAGGAAACACGACAGAGAGACAAAATGTCGCGGAGATGAGTCTCGAAGGAGCATTCGCGAACGGTTTTGCGGTTCATAAACCAAATAGAAACGTTCATGAGTGTTGTTTCGATATGATTCCGGCGCGTTTTGATTGATGCGTTGGATCTTTTCATCTCTAAACTCTCGTTTTACGCGCGTCATTTTCGGGTATAATCATCATCACCAATCGAGAGACGACGATATAGAGGGAAGAGAGAGAGCAAAAAACAGGCCAAAAAACAAAGAGAGATATCGCGGGATCTCCTCCTCATCCGCGAGTAATCTCGGGGCAGATTAGTCTCCTCGTTTGGTCTCGCGAGATTATATTTGGATACTCGACCCAATAATAATAGATATTTGATATCCTTCCGCGTTTGGATGGATAGAGAAGGGCCGTTTTCGGTGTGCTCGTCTGTCGTCCACAGCGTTCTTGCGTGAAAATCCAGAGTCGACGTTGGCCGCTTGAAAGTTGTTATCTCTTTCTCTCTTTCTCCGACCAAAAAAAAGAAAGAGAAGAGGAAATTCCTCTGCTCTCAAAATAAATTTTCCCCGCTAAAAAAACAACAAAACTGACGAGAACTTTTTTTTTCTAAATAAAAATATCACAGGACATGGCTAAACGTAACGTGATGAACTTGCTGCTCGTCGGTGCGCTCGGTCTTCCGGGTACGACTTTGTTGGGTGGCTTCGCGTACTACTTCGTCCCGCCGTCTGCGGGTGGTGGTGGCGCTGGCCAAGCGGCGAAGGACGCTGCCGGTAACGACATTAAGCAAGCGACTTGGTTGAAGAACCACTTGCCGGGTGATTACACTTTGTCGCAAGGTTTGAAGGGTGACGCGACGTACTTGATGGTCGATGCGGGGGGTAAAATTCGTGACTTTGGTATCAACGCCGTGTGCACGCACTTGGGTTGCGTCGTTCCGTGGAACAAGGCGGAGAACAAATTTAAATGCCCGTGCCACGGCTCCCAATACAACGCCGACGGTATGGTTATCCGTGGCCCGGCCCCGTTGTCTTTGGCTTTAGCGCACTTGACCATCGACGCCTCCGACACCGTCATCTTTTCCCCGTGGACTGAGACTGACTTCAGAACTGGCTTGGCCCCGTGGTGGAAGTAAGAAGAGAAAGAGAGAGTAAAAAGTAAAAGAAGCAAAAAAAATAAACAATCCCGAACGTAAAAAGTATAAATATTTAGCAGCTTATATAAATTTGCGGAGAGAGAGGAACAACAACTTTGTATCAAGAGAGAGAAGAAGTATCATGAGGAGGAGGTGAGAGATGAGGAGGAGAGAGTGAGAGTTTTTAGAAGAGCGTTTTAATTTCTCTATAAAACATAATCTTTAATTATATATCACAACATAATGTTTCGCATAAATAGTTCGCCGCTGGTTACAACTCGTTAAGCTTGTTATTATTGCTACCATATAAAAGGGAGAAAGGAAGGTGGAAGATAAAACCATATTATTAAGTGGGACGTTTACCTATTATTACTCATTTTTCATCGCTTTGCCCATATCGTTCGCGCTCTCACGACTTCGGTTTGTTTTTCGTCGCTCTTTTTCGTCAACGTGTGCGCCAAGAAAACGCTGTCTCCAACGTTTGAAGAGGTATCTTCGCAACACACGGCTTCGATAACGTCCCCAAAATTACACTCTGCTTTGAACTCGATGATTAACTCTTTCAACTCGTACTCGTCCCGGTACGATTGCGGCACTGACTCTAACAACCATTCCGTGTAGATGCAGTTATTTACGTGTCCATTCATATCTAAATCACTTCTTCTCGTGTAATGCACTACCGGGACCGAGCACTGCGATCCTTCAATCGCACCAATATCTCTCGCATCTGGCAACTTTTCTACTTCGTATTCGCTTCCCATGATTGGTTCGTTGCACCACTGTTGTAATTGAAAATCCTCGACGACTTGCGATGGAATTCGACCCATTCTTCGCGTTTTCAAATTAAACGCTATCCATTGACTCGTAGCCTTACCCACGCGTTTTTCTGTTTCGTTGTTGACCAAATCCCAGTCTCTTCGGGCGGCTACTCTACCTTGCGACTCAAACCACGTCTTTACGACGACTTGGTCGCCCCATTTCGGATATTCAAAGATGTCCAAATGTAATCGCGTGCAGACCCACGCCATGTCCACCTTGCGCATGTCTTCTGGCATAGACTGCGAGCGGCCCCACAAACCTTGGGCATGGTTGCACGCGCACTCCTGGGATATTCTCGCCATGGTACCCATATCTGCCAACTTATTCGGACCAACTTCATCGAAACGAATAGGAAATGTTTCTGTGAACACCCTCCCTTCCTCTGTGAATTCTCTCGCGGCCCAAGTAGGGACTTGTTCTGTTGTATTTTTTGCCTCCTCTTCTTCTTCAACCGCAGAAGCTGCTGCTGCTGCTCCCGTGGCGTTCGTTTTTCTTTTTGTCCTTTCATTTCTTCTTCTAATAACGTTTCTGTTTTTGTTGTTCGTCATCGTAAACGACGACGAAGAAGGAGAAGAAGAAGAAGAAGCCGAGCATTTTGGCGTCCGTCTGTTACTTATTGTCGCCGAGGAAGACGTTCTCGTGCAGCGCGTCAAAGGCATTGTCGAAGAAGAAGAGGAAGAGGAAGAAGAGGAAAAAGTCATCGCTCTCTTCTCTCTATCTCTTTTTTACTAATTTTCTTTCTTTCTCTCTTTTGCCGCGCTCGGTGAGATAGATGATTCGAACGTTTTGCCAGCTGTGGTACTGTTTTCGCGCGAACCGATCGAGTTCGAAACTGCCGCGTATCTGTCTGTCTGTGTGATGGAGAAGAGTATATATGTAAGTGCCGGCGGGTGGGACAAGAGTTTTGTTTTTTATGATGATGGAGTGATGAACTCACAAAACAACACAACAACGAAAAAAGCGCTGACCCCATTTTTAACCAATCAAGAGCCAGGCCAGTCCCACAAACAAAGCAAAGGAGTGCGTGTGTGTGTTGTCCCTCTTTTTCGTTCGTTTTCCCCCCTTTTTTCGAACGAAACGATTCACACACGCAGCAAAACACACCATAATAACACAAGCATAAAATATCTTATTTAAAGAATAATGTTTACCTATCTCATACACGGCTTGTGCGAAGGGTGGACGTTTTCGAAACCGGAGATGCGGATTTTAATCGTAGGTTTAGACTCGTCCGGGAAAACCTCCATGTTGGAGAAAATGAAGGAAATGTTTAGCGATTTGCAACCGATTCCAAAAGAACACATCAAACCAACCGTCGGTTTAAACGTCGCGAAAATAGAAGACTTTCTGGGCGTCCAGTGGACGTTTTGGGATTTAGGAGGCTTGGAAAGATTGAGACCGATTTGGTTGAAGTATTATCGAGAATCGCACGGGATTTTTTTCCTCGTCGACTCCACGGACGAGACGAGAATAGACGACGCGAGAGTGGTGTGCAATCGAATGTTGGCGAACACAGATTTGCAAAACGCGCCGGTGTTGATTGTGGCGAATAAAATAGACGAGAGCGGACCGGAAGGATTGACGATGGTGAAAACGGCGTTTGAACACAGCGCTTTGAATAGTAATAGCAACGATACCACTAGTAAAGATGGAAGAACAGACGGGACAACAACGACATCGCTCGCGAAGAATGGTATCCTCGATAATACGAAGAAGAAGAAAAAGAAGAAAGAAGACGCTTCGGCGACGCCGATTGCAAAGAGAGTGATGGGTGCGAGCGCGTTTACCGGAGTAGGCATAAAAGAAGCCGTAGAGTGGATGTGTAACGCAGTGAATGGCTCAGAGCGACAACGAGAATTAGATTTTGTATGAATATCAGTTTGCCGCGCGTTGATTTCAAAAATACATAAAAGTATTACTTCTTTTGCTTCTTGAGCGCCGGACCTCCTGATTCGTTCTTCGAAAAGGAAAAGCACATGGATTTTCCTTCCACGGTCTTGGCGGATTTCTCGTTCAGTTTCCACGTTTTGCTTCCGTCCAAATCACTCCCAGTGAAGTTCTTCAAATCATCCCTGGTTTTTGCATTTACTTTCGCGCAATATCGCGCGGCACAGCCTCGACCAAACTTGGCGTCGAACGTCGAACCTTCGATGACCATGTCGAAAACTTCCACGTTGTTCTCTTCGAGCAACTTTCTGTCCAGAACCTTTGAATACTCCTGAGAGGCCACGTTGAGAATAAAACGCTGCTCTTTTTTACTATCGCTACTTTTGCTACTACTCGTTCGTTCTTGCTCGTCCAAATCTCTAATCAAGCTCTCGGTCATTTCTTTCGACCAAAACGCAGCTAACCCGCCTTTCGTATCTTTGGTTGCTTTCAACCCTTTCGTCTTCATCTCCAGCCTGTATTGTTTTATCAAATCTAACGGTTTCAATAAACCGTACAAAGGATCGACGATCCGCAAATGAGTCTGTAAATAATTCAGCTCTTTCTCGTTCAACGAAGAGCACGATAATCCTTTGTAAGCTGGTCCATCAAAAGCGAACCCGCACGGGTATTCCGTTTGCTTTTCCCAAACTTTGTATCTCTCCAAATTCGTGTTGGCAATCGCAGTCGAGACTTCCAAAGTAGACGCGAGTTGATTGGCGCTCATTTTCCTCAGTTCGCTCAATAAAATCTCCATCGTTTTCTGCATGGATGGCGTGGATGTTTTCAAACTCTTCGCGAGCGATTTCGGGACGGTTAGCGTCTTCGCAGGGGAGAGGATGATTAACATGATGATGATGATGATGATGATGATGATGATGATGATGATTCAGGACGACGATGAGAAGAAGATGTGTCGTTACATTGTTTCTTTTTCCCTTTTTTCCAAGCAAACAAAAATCGTCGTCAAAGTTAAAAGTACGTAAAAGTAACGCCAATTTTTTTTTCGGAATCATAAGAAAACGATGAGTGATGTTGATCAACAAAGGGATGAAGTCACGTTCAAGAAACTCTTCCCTGGATTACAGAGAAGTGGTACACAAATCAGAGCTCCGGAGAGACCAAATCTGAGAGTGATTTGTTTCGCCAACGCGGGAAATGCAGAGGACTTGTTCACGAACGAAGGCTTGGGGGAGCGACGAATCGTGTCTCCTCTGTTGACGTTTTGTAAGAACTACAAAGCGGAGTTGTTGTCGGTGCAATTACCGGGAAGAGGATCCAGACGTAACGAACCGTGGAACGAGCCGAAAATACAAACGGTTATTCGAGAAATTGCACCAACGCTCGCGAACGAATTGCGAGACGTGCCGTACGTCGTCGTCGGTCATTCCGTGGGATGCTGGCTTGCGGTACAACTCGTGGACGTTTTGAAAAGCACATACGGCGTCAATGAGCCGCTACATTTTTTCCTTTCAAACTTCCCAGCGCCGACGATTGAGGACAAAGACAAGCCTTGGCGCAAAAATAAGCACTTATCCGAACGAGAGTTTCAAGACGAATGTCGTCGATGGGACGTTCAAGAAGTGGTGTTCACTGGCATCTGGAAGATTTACCATCCGCTCATGCGCGCGGATTTTTGTCTCTTTGATAGCTACGAGAACGATTTGAAGGAGAAGACGTTCACCTCAGACGTGACTGCGTTTCATGGCACGAACGACAGAATGATCTCAAAAAGTATGGTCGAAAAATGGGAAACGATGACAACCGGCGCGTTTGCGCTCGAAATTGTACAAGGCGGTAACCATTTATTCCCTCTCGAAAAGGAAAGCAAAATCGATTGGTTGAAACGCATCGTTGCAGTCATAGAAGCAAAAGTCATGCCAAGCATCGTCGCTTAAAGAAGGTGAAGACGATTGTTTACTATGAACTACCGTAACGAGTGCAATTACGAGCATTATTTCTTATATATCTACTATCACGTACACCTCCGTTGAACCATCCTCTGCGACGTGAATTTGCATTTCCGAATACGTAATCGCCTTGACTTCCGTGCCTTGTTCGTGCACGCCATCGACGAACAAATCTCCCGCGACGATACCTTCAATCGTCCATCGATTTACTTCTTCTCCTAGATTTCCTTTATTTTCTCGAAACCCGTTGATTTGGATTTTCGTGCACACTAAACTCTCCGTGTGGAACACGAACAACAACTCGTCCAAGAATGCGAATAAGAGCGACTTCAAGTCGTGCGCGGAGCACTCAAATTTTCTATACACCTTCGGCGTTTCCGATATATTATGAAGTGGCGTCATGTAGTCGAACATTCCCAGAGCTGACCAAGCGAACGCGGTGGTGATGGAGTCGCCCCAGCTTTTGATTTGAATATCCGCCGTGTGGTCTTTGTATTCGTATTGATTTTTAGTTGCAGCGGTGGTGTCGTAGCTCACGATTGGTTCTGTCGAAAGAAAACACGCTGTTGTTGTTGTTGCTGTTGTTGTTGCATTCGCGCCCGTTCTCGTCCTCTTATCCCCATCATTAGCATCCCCATCATATTCGCCCTCGTTGGTGGTGTTCATCATCATCACCACCACATTCTTCTTCATGGGTTTGTCGTTTGTTTTCGCTCTCTTCTTCTCGTTTTCTTCGTCTTCATCGTCTTCGTTCTCGACATTCTCAACATTCTTATTCTTCTTCTTTCTCCTTCTCGGTCCTCTCTGTGGTAACGCCTCGTACTCTAGTTTCTTTTCCATTTTCTTCTTCTTCTTGTTGTTGTTATTATTTGTCTGTTAACGAAAGGGCGCGCGCATAAGATTTTAAGTACAACAGAGCAGTGTGTGTGCTTTTTTTCTTTGGCGGCGAAACAGTTCGTTAAATGTCACACACACACAACCGATTGACGCGGGGGACAAAAAATAAGAAAAAAACAGGCGAAACGTCGTCACACCGCTCATTCAGTACGCAGTTGTTGCTGTAATCAATTCTTGTGATAACAGAAATATAATACCCATAAACAAACAGTACTAAACATCTCTCCACATACAACAACAACAACAATAACAACAACGATGACTTCAACGAAATCAGACTTCTCCGGTGAAGACGATGAAGCCAACGGCGAAAACGTCCGACCGATCGGGAACCGATTGTCGGAGTTAAGAGACGAGCTCGACTCTTTGAAAGAGTTGCTCGACGAGGAAACCAAAATGAGATTAGACGCGGAAGAGATGGTGGAGCAGTTGCAAATGGAGTTACAAAAGACAGAGGAAGAGCTCAAAGAAACCATAGAAGCGGAGGAGAAGACGTATAAGAAAGCGGTGGAGTTTAAAGAAAAAGTACAAGAGATGGACGCTTTGAGAAAAGAGTTGGACGAAGCCAATGAGAAACTGAAAAGGAACGAAACAAGAATCGAATTGCTTCTGAAACAAATACAAGAGACGGAAAAAAGAGACATGAAGAAAATGTTAGAAAAGGAACAACACGTGGAAGAGTTCAAAGCGGACATTAACAAAGTGCACGAAGAAGACTTGCTCGAACTGAAAGAGAAATATTTGAGCGAGTTGAATAGAATCGAAACCGAACGCGAGGAAACGTTCGAGTTGATGAAACAAACGTTAACGGAAGAAATCGAAACGACGACGGAGAAATTGACGGAGGAAATCGAGTTTTATAGAGATCGCGCGAATCGAATGAAGTTAGAACACGAATTTGAAATCGAACAGTTGAAAGAGATGCACGCCATCGAGTCGTACGAGGCGGCGGAGAAAAATTACACGAGAGAACGCGAGGTGATATTCTTAGTGGAGAAGACATCCGAACGGTACGAGGAAACTTTAGATCACGTGCGCGAGTTGCGCAGACTGATTGACAAGGCTGCGGTGCATTACCCTGGCGTAGAAACGATTTTTGAAAACGAGTTCCACACGTTTCGACCGGATACTTCCGGGAAATTGGAAACGGCGACAGTCGCCTTGAAATTATCGGCGACGCCGCCGGTGAAACCAACGGTAGTAGCCAGTAAAAACGGGACGAGTCCGAGAGCTGCAACAGTAGCAACGACACCGACGAAGGTGACTCCTTCGTCCACTACTCCACCCACTGCAGTCGCAGAAGAAGAACCTGCGTCGAGCGTATCGTTCTTCGATTTCCCATCTTTTAGCTTACCCAGATTTTTGTTTTAATAAGAATGCGATATACGACGCCATAATAGTATTTTTGCTTCGAGCACGAAAAAAGACAAAACAAACAGAATCTTTGCCACGGTGGATCCACAAAAAGCAAAGATATTAATCACTTTTAAGACGCCAAAAAACGAACCCAAAATCTCACTCTCTCTGTAACTCTTACACACACAGAGAGTACCGATCGGTTCGCGCGTTGGAAGACGATGATGTCTTCTACATCCTTCTCGTCGTCGTCGTCGTCGTTAACTTTTTCATCTGCGATCGATGGGAAATGGAATGGAAGAAAAAATAGAGGCGCGAATTTTGCGAGGCATCCTCTTCAAAGAAGTTTGAACCGAAGAAGCGTAAACGGAGCTTTGTCATCATCATCATCATCATCATCATCATCATCGTTCGCGATTGAGAAGACGTCTGTCTCTCCAAACGAAGAAGGGAAGCGTTTAAGAGGTGGAGAGACGCGTGAAATTCAATCCTCGATGGTTGCGCGCGAGTTCGAGAAGGAGTTGACCGTGAGAAACAACACCAACACGAAAAATAAAATTACACTCGTCAGCGGGTATTCGAGAAGCATCGAAAACTTGACCCGAGAAATAAACGACACGAACAGAGGAGATGAGATTCAACTTAGCGTTTACGTGTTTGAGCACGGTAAATCGACCGAAAAAGTAATTGAAAGTTTATCGAACGCGTGTAATCGAGGCGTATCGGTTCGCGTAAAAGTTGACGGTTCCGCTGTGTCAAAGTTCACGAGGTGGTGCGAACAGTCGACGACTTTGGTCGAAAAGTTGCGAGAGTTGGAAAAAGAGCGGAACAACGCGAACGAGTTTGAGCTTTTAGAGAGCACGATTCCAACGCACGCGAAGTTCGCGACGTTTAAACGAAAGAATAATGGCGAGTACACCGGAATGTTAGGTGGCATTAACATCGGAGATCGATTTGAGAATTGGCGCGATTTCACGGTTCTCGTCCAAGGCCAAACGCTCGTCGAAGCGTTGGAAAGTTCAGTATCCTCTGGTGCTTCTTTTACTCCTTCTTTGTCGTCGTTGTCGACGTCAAAGTTGTTTGAGAAGTTGCGGTGGCCAAATGGAAAGAAAGATGCAAAGAATAAAGAGGAAATTCACACCAAGTTTGTCTCGAACAATCCAACCGGTTTTTGTCCTTTAGCTTGGGCGTTTCCACGAATAAAAAATTTCCCGGGCACGTTTGGCGTCAAGAAGTCGTTCGAGGAGATTTTGAACGATAGACAGTTTGACGATTACACGTTTTCTATAGCGTACTTAGATTCCTCCGGAGTTGCGATGATTCGCAAAATCATCGACCGAAACGCGAACGTGACAATCTTAATGCCGTGTTTCCCGAACGTGTATCACGACGCGAACAGAAAAGCGTTGGCAAAATTGAAAAAAGTTCACGAGTTGATTAAATTGAGATCGAAAACGTCCGCGCCTCGACTGTCGATCAAATTGTTACCGGAAATGTTACACGCCAAAGCTTTCGTGGCGAAAAGTACGACGAATCCAGACGTAGGCATCGCTTCTTTAGGGAGTTGCAACATGCGACAGCGCTCGTTTGGTCAATTTCAAGAGCTCAACATCATCACGCGAGACGAAAAATTTCGAGAGGATTTAGAAAACGAGCTCTCAAGTATTGCCTTTGCTTCCTTCGATGCGGATGACGAAGATTTCTTGTACGCCGAGCCGAAAGCGTCGGTAGAAGAATTTTTAGGCTAGTTTAGATTAGAATATGTATTGATATTAGATGTACCATGGTAATGTATCTTCTGTAAAACTACGAGTACTCTTTTTCATTCCCGAGGGGGGGGTCGCTTGCGTTCGCCTATTTTTTTACACGGATTGCCTGCCCATACCTCATACTCTGGAATATTCTTCGTAACAACTGATGCAATGCCGACGACGGAGTGTGCGCCTATAGTCACACCATCGACGATTGAAACGTTTGCGCCTATCCACACGTCCTCTCCAATGTGTACTCCTTCTGATTTTACTTTCTGTGAGCGAATGAGTGTTTCTGACTCGTCGAAGTTGTGGTTAAAGGCGAAAATAGAAGTGGACGGGCCTATCCTCGAATCGCTCCCTATCACGATGGGTCCTTCCATGTGACAGTGCTGATTGATCGAAACGTTTTCCCCTACTTCTATGGGCCCGTGTAAATATACGTTCGCTGCTATGCGACAGTTATTATGAAACACAATTTTTCTTCCTCTCTCGGCAAAGACGTTCACATTCACGTCGGCCATAAACGTGTCGTCTCCTATAAACTCTACGGTCTCCAATTCCATAAGCTTTTCCTGCACATCTTTCTGCCACGTTTTGGCGAACGTTTTATGCTTCTCGATGTCGTACAACCACGGCATGTGATTCAATCGTTTCCTTTTCTGTTCATCGTATTTACTCTTTTCATCATCATCATCACTGCTTTTTGTTTCAACTACTTTTTCCGTTCTAATTTTGCTGCTTCGTTTTCTCGACGACGAAAACAAAGCGCGAGAACGAAAGAGCGAAGGACGGAACGGATGTTTGCGCAAAAATAACGCGGGGAGGTGTGCGTGTGATTGCTTCGTTGCGTGTAGTCGTTCTATCATCATCTTAGCGATTTTGAGACTAATGAACTTCTTAATTAAAAAGTGTGGTGTGTCCTTGAACACTCACTCCTGTTGAATTTTCATGTGAGTCCTCAACCCCAAAATCAAAATTCTTTCCTCACTCTTCTGTCATCACACCCAAAGCCCATCTTCATCCTCGCAAAGGCGTCTTTAATTATTTATTAATATATATAATAAAAGATGCCATCGACGATGCCATCATCGTCGAGTGATGATGACGAAAACAGATCGTACTCTTACGACGACGACGACGACGAACGATACGAGGGAAAGAAGACGACGAAAGATAAAAAGGGAGGAGGATACACTTTAAACGAAGGTTTCAAAGCCGATGAGGAAGGGAAAAACAACAACAACAACAAGTCCCCGTCGTCGTCGTCGGGAAAGAAGAAGAAGAAGAAAACGTCCATCAAAGAAACAGTGTGCGTTTTCGTAGCGTGTTTATTCTTTTGCTCTCTCTGTCTCGCCGTCCAGTCGCGCTCGAAGTGTCTTCCCATCGTCTTTCTTCATCGTCAGACAGCAGCGGTAGACACGCGCATTGTTCAATTCGCTTTTCTCTCAATTCTTCCCGAAAAAACAAACAAACAAACGGACCAAAAAATGAAAACCTACGTTCACGCGGTGTTTGTTCTCGGTGTTTACATGGCTTAGCTCACCATTCGACTCACATTGTCTTCTTCTTTACACACACTTGTATATATATGCATACATATAATAACAACAGGTCGAACAAACTCAACTTTGACCGATCTCTCGGCTTTTTACAAGCCTCGAATCCGGTTCGGAAAATGTGCAGTAAAGTTGCAAACTCGATATACTTTTCGCGCGCGATTTTATTCGTCGTGATTTTGAACGGCGTCATTGTCGCGTTGGATACTCCAGATAGAGGGGTGGAAATGTACGGAACGAAGCCACACATTCCAAAAGATGTCACGTTTTGGTTAGGAAACGCGTTCTTAATTTTGTTCGGCTTGGAAGCTATCGTTAAAATAGTAGCGTACGGATTCTTACTCAACGGACCAGACTCGTACATGTGGTCGTATTGGAACGTGTTTGATTTGTTCATCGTCATCACCGGTATCTTGGACGTCATTTTAGACGGAGGCGGATGGATCACGACGTTGAGATTAATGAAATGTTTCCAACCGCTCAAAGCGCTGAGTAAGTATAAAGCGGGAAGAATGGTGATGGATACCGCAGAAAAAGCCTTACCGATGATGATAGACGTAGTACTCTTGCTTCTGTGGTTCGTCATTTTAGCCACGGTTATGGGCGTCATGCTTTTTGGCACGATTATGAGCGGACGCAACTATGAAGACGTTGCAAATTTAGGAGGTGACCCGAAAGAAAGATGTTCATTTCTCGTGTCAAATTACGGAACTGTAGACGGTGTGAGCATATCGCGCTATGATGATGGCGGTGTACCCGGCGACGAGGAGTTATGTTTGAACAGTGATGTCGACACGCTTGTAAAAAACGCAACTCTGCTCGATGGTGTCGAATCAAACGTGTATTGCTGCGATTCTGGCGTTTCACCGTTTGATAATTACTTGAATTTCGACAATTTTGCTCGCGGGATGTTTATCGTTCTTCACGTGATCACAATTGACGGTTGGAACGAACTCGCGTGGCCAGTCGCGAACACGGCGGGGTACGTTCCCGCCATGTCGTACTTTTGCGCCGTCGCCGTTCTAGGTGGGTTCTTCGTGTTTCAGTTATTTACCGCGGTCATTTGCGCTACGTTGGGTGAAGTCGAAGAAGACGATGATCCGGAAGCGCACGAGAAAGAGATGGAAGAGTTGCGAGAGGCGCACGAGAAATCTCTGGAGCCGGAGGAAGCGTACCCTCAACTAGAACACGCGTGCGCGCACAAACCGAGGCAGATGATTTTAGATTTAACCAATCATCCAATCTTCCAAAACTTTATCACGTTTACAATTCTCGTGAACACGGGATTGATGTGCGCTAATCACGTGGATAAAACCGATTCGTTCAAGGATGTCGAATTGATCATAGACCTCACGTGTTCGGGCATCTTTCTCTTTGAATTCGTACTCAAACACATTGGATTAGGAGTAGTGCGATACTGGAAGAATAACTGGAACAAATTGGATGGGTTTGTAGTGCTCGTGAGCATCATCGATTTCTCGTTGACCTACGGGATGTCAAATTCAGGAGGCGATGAAGAAGGCGGTACACCAGTCGATTTATCTTTTCTCAGAGTATTCCGCGTGTTTCGTATTTTAAGAACGCTCAAAATCGTGCGAAATAACGCGGAGTTTTCGAAAATCGCAAACTCTGCGATTTCGGCGACGCAAAACATGTGGGTGTTTTTACTCGTGTGGCTCATGTTCTTGGCAATTTTCGCGATTCTCGGAGTGCAACTGTTCGCGGCGAGAGAAAGTTTCGACGAAGAGCGCTTGAGTTTTAAAAACTTTGGATCAGCTTTGATAACCTTATTTGCAGTGTCAACTGGTGAGAATACATTTGAAGTAGCTTGGAGCTCTATGAAAGTAACGAATATCGCCGCCGGCATTTATATGATAATCTGGTGTTTCATCACCACCGCCGTCTTGGCGTTGATTCTCGGTATTCTGATTGACGCGATCGCGTCGGAGACATTTTTAATAGAAGAAGGTGAATTTCACGAGGAAGGCTCGACAAGTGTCATCGAAGAAATTCGAAAGCGCGCGTCTTCCCAGTCCACGCTCGGGAAGACGTTTGTCGAAGAAGAAAATTCCACCGACGACGATGAAAACGGGGAGCATTATTACGCTGCGAAGAGAAGAGCCAAGGCGAAGAAAGAAAAATTGTCAGCTGCAGATTTTGGTCGAGACGATAACGAATCAAGAGTACAGCGTTCGGTCCAAGAAGTTGCCGTTGTCCGACAATGGCTCGTCTCGATCGGATTCGCGCACCATACCGACGAGAGTCTGAAAATCCAAGAGTCTTTGAGACCAGGTCACGTGGTGCGCGCCCGAAAACGATTAACGTGTTATCGCGAAAGAAGAGTAAAGCAAGCGAAGGAAGAACTGAAAATCGCACGTGAGCACTTGAGCGAAAAACTCGAAAATGTAAGAACGATACCGCGCGCTATGTCCTTGCGTTGTAACGTGATGGATTCAGACGATATTTGGGTTAAGTTTGATCAGGAAAAGATGAATCCGGATTTTGTAAAACCAATCTTTATGCGCGCGCCGGAAAGATTGATGAGCCCGCAAATGCGCGATGTTTGCGAAGATAACTGTCAACAAATACGTAAATATCTTGCAATTGATCCAGTCACGGGCTGGGGTTCTTTTCGATGGATATGCCTGAAAATTGCTACGAATTTCTGGTTTGATACGCTCATTTTACTCTTGATTATTGCCTCTTCGGCGATGATGGCGACGAACACGCAAAGATGGCCTGTTGCAGGCACGAAAGTTGACGACGCTTACAATTTGATTGATATCATTTTTAACGCTGTTTTCACCTTGGAAATGGTGTTAAAAATGATTGGCTATGGCATCTGGAAAGGTCCCGGTGCGTATTTAAAGACAGGCTTCAATCGCCTCGATTGCTTCGTCGTGCTTTCATCTTTAGTCACGTACGCGGTCGGAGACGCGATTCCTGTCAAAACGCTTCGTATTCTGCGCGTATTGAGACCGTTGAGAACGATTCAAAGGCTCCCGGGTTTGAAATTGGTCATCACCGTGATCCTGCAATCTCTTCCTGCCATTAAATACGTGTGCATAATTGGCTTTGGGATGATGATTGTTTTAGGCATCACAGGTATGGAACTATTTCTCGGACAAATGGCTTCGTGCACGTTAGCTGGCGGCGAGGATACAATCGACCCGCTCACTGAGAAGAGTAACTTAGACAAAGCAGCGTGTCTCGAACAGGGTGGCGTGTGGCGAGCTAACCGCTTCAATTTCGATAACATCGGCCAAGCTATTATCACAATATTCATCATTTCCACCGGCGATAATTGGCAAGATATCATGTACGTAGCCATGGATTCTACCGGTGACGATACGGCACCAGAACGAGACGCGAACAAAGGTGCCGCTGCATTTTTCGTCTTTTCAATCCTATTTGCCATGATGTTGTGGGCGAACCTTTTTGTGAGTGCATTAGTTGATAATTTTACAACCTTGGCGAGCGCCGGCGTCACTTTAACGACAGAGAAGCAGCGAGAGTGGCAACAAGCCATGTTGATTGCAAATCGCGTGCACACGAATCGCTGGCGAAAAATTGTTCCGAAGAACCCGATGCGCAAGAAAGTTCACTCAATTATCGCAACGGATTGGTTCGATAAACTTTCAATCACCATGATCGTGCTGAATATGTTTGTGTTGATTGCATATTGCGCGAACGGAAGCCAAGCTGAGATGGATTTCCAATCGTACGCTGGGTATATATTTACTGTTTGGTATTGCTTTGAATCTCTTTTTCTCATCATTGGTATGGGATGGTACTTGTATTGGGAGTCCATGTGGAATAAGATTGACTTTGTCGTCGCGTGGAGCGGTGGGCTTGGCGCTATTTTACCGGGTATTCTCCCGTCAAATATTATTCGAATGGTTCGTTTCTTCAGGCTTTTGAAAGTAATACAGGTTTTCAAAGGTTTGAGAACGCTTGTGCTTACCGCAGTCTCTGCCATACCCGGAGTGATTAACGTCTCCGCGTTATCGTTGTTGGTAATTTTCATATTCTCGTGCCTTGGCGTATCTTTGTTTGGAAACGATACCGGTCCTTTCGATGGTAACGCCATTGGCGAGTACTCGAATTTTAGCAACTTTCAGCGCGCGTTTACGGCGCTCTTCATCGCGTTTTCAGGGAATTGGCAAGGTTTCTTTAACGACTTGTACGTGAAGGAAGACTGCTTCTCGGTTGATGCACCGGAGCCGGGTTCTGAGCCAAAATGTTCCCCGGATATTGCCAGTGCGTTCTTCTTCGTGATCTACGTCGTTCTATCGATATTCCTTTTTGGAAACTTATTCGTGGCTATTCTACTAGAGCGTTTTACGTTTGCTCACGGCGAGGAAATTGATGAAGATGATGACGACGATGACGACAACGAAGGCGAAGGAGACGGGAAAAGAGATGAAAACGACGAACCGTACGAAGGAGGGCCAATTCAAGTCATCATAGCTTCGGTGCGCTTAAGGCAAATTTTACGAATGTTTTCTCAAAAGATAAAATCAAAACAAGAGCTCTATGTTAAAGGCCTGAAAGAAGGTGGCTCGAGCTTCTTGCAACAACGATCTATGAACCAGGAGGAGAACAACAACACGTCGTCGACGTTGGGAAATCTTGCTTCTTCGGTGCCTTCATCCACAGATAACAGCAAAACGAAGGTTTATGTTTCGTCGCCATCTTTTTCTCGACAGTTCACGTTGCGCGAAAGTGCGGAAACGCCAAAAGCGAACGAAAGCTACGCGGAATGGAAGGCGCGAAAGAAGAAAGCAGCGGCTTCATAACTCATTATTATTAGTCCCAACTCCATTTAATTTATTTTTTTACTATATGCGCTTATATTACTAAAATCGAAAAGTTTCTAGCTACTAATTCGTTTGCTGTTGTTGTATTTGTTGTTGTTGTTGTTGTATTTGTTGTTGTTGTATTTGTTGTTGTTGTTGTTGAAAGCGCAATTGTATTTGTTGTTGTTGCTGCGCAGCAGCGGCAGCTTTTGATGCGAGCGCAAATGCCGTTTCGGCTTTGCGCACATCGGCCATCTTTTGCCGCTCTTCTTGAGCTATTTTACGGAGCTCGCTCGATTTAGCATCGAGAACAATTCGAGTTTCCTCGGATACGAGACGTTCTATTAAGAACTCTTCGGCTTTGGATAAAACGTTCGCCGACGTTGAATCTTCGTCTGAGTGTCTTTGCAACCGCGCGCAACTTTGTTCGCACACTTCGAGTCCTTTGTGTAGTGTTCGAAGCTCTTTAAGCAAACCGTCATCAACTCTATTCATACGAAACGCAAACCCGCTACGTAAAACGTTCTCTTCCGTGAGCAAAGCGTAAGCTTCATTCAGTCGTCTTCTCTTTACTTTCTGTTCGTTTTCGTTGTTCTCACTCGCTTTCCTCTCCTCTCCTTCTTCCTTTTTGTCTTCCTCTTTTTCTTTTTCTTCCTCTTCTTTTGTGCTGAATCCTTCCTTCTCGGCTATTAACATCCCGACAGCCTCGCGCAACAGTCGCAACTTCTTCCTCCTCGCGTTCTTGTTTTTATTGTCTTCGTCGTCGTCGACCATCAAAGAAGAAGGAAAAGAAGGGTCAAACTGAAACAAACCTCTCTGGTCGGCGAACGCGTGAAACGGCATCAACGTTTCGAGCACGTCCTTGGCCGTCCGAAAGAAATCGTCTTTCTTTTTATCTCCTTTTCCTCCTTCTTTGCTTTTAAACTTTAAACGCACAGAGATGGCTTTCTTGGCGTCTATCAGAGCTCTTTCCGAGGCAATAGACGCCGCTTTATTCACGTCCTGTGGGTTTGGAATCATCTTTCTTTGAGGGAGTTGTTGTTCTTGTTGTTGTTGTTGTTGTTGTTGTTGTTGTTGTTGTTGGGGTACAGGAGGAGCGAGTGGAGGCGTTGCATTTGCAACTTCTACTGCGGGAGCCGGTGCCGCAGGAGGA
>Ga0209630_10001541_pt1 | contig 24394 bp, 22 predicted proteins | sample COG_01_FD_184745 | JGI IMG/M metagenome (GOLD analysis project Ga0209630, IMG submission 184745) | Pelagic Microbial community sample from North Sea - COGITO 998_met_01 (SPAdes) (version 2) | ecosystem: Environmental > Aquatic > Marine > Neritic zone/Coastal water | place: Helgoland, sampling... | reverse complement strand
AGCCGGGAATTTTATTTTATGATATTTCAACATTAATTGCCAATCCAAAGGCTTGGAAATATACTGTTGATAAATTGTCGGAAGAAATTAGAAAACATAATCCATCAATGCTAGCTGGAATTGAAGCAAGGGGATTTTTACTTGCGTCAGCACTAGCCCTAAACCTGAATTTGGGTTTTACCATGATAAGAAAAAAGGGAAAGCTTCCTGGACGTTGTATTAGCTATGATTACGAACTTGAGTATGGAATGGATTGCCTTGAAATACAAGCTGATGCAATAAACCCAGGCCAAAGAGTCATAATTTTAGACGACTTACTAGCCACTGGTGGCACAATGTCGGCGGCATCAGAACTTCTTAAACAAGTGAAGGCTGATGTTATTAGTGCAGCTTGTATTATTGAATTAGATTTTTTAAACGCGAGACAAAAACTAGATATGCCATGCTATTCATTAATTTCTTATAATGAATAGATTGCAATAAACGCCCTATTAATATTTTTGCCTAAAATGATGGGGTAATACACAAATAGTAATCGTTATATATTATTAGGCATTTTGCATATGTCCATCTTTTTTAGATAACCATGGATCAGACCCTTGAGCATCTCTAACCCTTTCGTATGTTGTAGCCATAATAACGTCATCTGGTTGCATTATATCAAACGAAAAAGCAAAAGGATGATCAAGACTCCACGGTGTTTCAACATATAATTCAAGCATATTTTCCTCAGGATCTTTAAAATACAATGACCAAGCATTACCATGATCCATTTGGTCAAGTTGACCTATATCAATCTGTGTTTTTTCAATAATACGTTTTGCAATTTGTCTTAATTCTTCCAGGCGACCCAACCGAAATGAGACCTGATGAACTACATTACAATCATCACTGTCAAATAAACCTGATGATAATTGTAATTGTTGGTGTATTTGAGGTTCATTACTTAAAAAAACAATTTCAGACTCACCCCGTGCACTTCCGACCTTCCTTTTACGACCATCAGAGACTTTGAGGCCTAATATTTCGCCATAGAAGGCGATCATTGAATCTATATCTCTAGCGAATAAAGCCATATGTGATAAAACTGGTTGGATTTGAAAAGACACTAAAATTCCCCTTAATAATCTAATTATCTAACAAAACGGATTAATCATTTATTAAATATTGCATAATTTTAAAATAATGCAAGATTTATTTTTTATGCATTATTAATAATTTCTGTTTATATTAATTTGTAATAAAAAAATAATTCCAGAGGGGCTAAAAAAACTAGTGTTAGAAACCAGCAACAGCAAAACCATACCTTTGTCAGAGCAAGCACTAATGCGATTAAGGTATGATATACTGAATGGCTCACTATCACCCGGCTCCCAGCTAAAACTGGATAAACTGATTAATCATTATGGATTTTCTAGCTCACCATTAAGAGAAGCTTTAAGCCGTCTTTCTGTTGAAGGCTTGGTAATAATTGAAGATCGACGGGGTTTTTTTGTAAGTGATGTTTCAATAGCTGATATTGAAGAGATAACCAAACTGAGGCTCATTCTTGAGTCTGAGGCTCTAAGAGAGTCTATAACCAAAGGTGGAGATGAATGGGAGGCTAATGTTGTTTCATGCGGATACAGGTTGGAAAGATATGAGAATAGGATTTTTTCACAAAATCCTTTTATTTCTGATAGTGAATGGGCATCTCTTCATTTTGACTTTCATAATTCGTTATTAAGCGGCTGCACCTCAACCCGCCTTCTTAAACTTAGAACAACATTATTCTATCAAGCTGAGAGATATTGGCACATATGGGCTAATGCAAATCCGAGCCCAACTAATCGTGGTTCTAACCACAAACGTATTCAAGAAACTGTTTTAGGACGAGATATAGATGGATCAATCAAATTAATTAAAAGACATATTGAAAACACAACAAAAATTGTTATTCAGAGTCTTTTAGACCAATAATTAGCGATTATGATCAATTGAAGACATTTACTAAAAAAAAGCAATCTGATTATATCTCAAATTATAATAAGTATTTTAAAATTAAATTTTTTAATTTATTATCCCTTCTTTCAGCTTTTTCTAACGAGAATAGAATTGGAGTATTTTTATAGCATGTCAGACTCAGAATTAGAACTATACCATAATGATATGTCCACGTGCGCCCAAAAAGTAAGGCTAATTCTTGCAGAAAAAAAATTACCTTGGAAAAGCCATCATTTAGACTTGAGACGAGGAGATTCACGTACTTCTGAATATAAAAAATTAAATCCAGCGGCCGTCGTTCCCACTCTTATAGACAAAGAACAGGTTATCTGCGAGTCAACAGTAATCATGGAATACTTGGAAGACGCTTATTCAGAATCCAAGTTGCATCCAACAAGCCCAGTTGGTCGGGCCCGAGTGCGGAGTTGGACAAAACGATTAGATGAAGGCCTCCATGCAGCTGTTGGTGTAATCAGCGTTTCAATTGCCTTTCGCCACCAAATGATGGCTGGACGAACCAAAGAAGAAACTATTTCGTATATTAATTTGATCCCCCAATTAGAACGGCGTGAACGAACTATGGACATTGTTTTTAACGGTATCGACTCACATTATTTTTCCCCAGCTTTGAGACTTTGGGATGATCTCTTTACTGAAATGGAAGCAGCGTTATCAAACAGCAATTGGCTTGCTGGAAATTTCTATTCATTGGCTGATATTGCATACACCCCATACTTAACCCGCATGGATCATTTAAAATTTCTTGGTTTATTTATAAATCGCCCAAAAATCCTAGATTGGTACGAGCGGGTAAAATTAAGACCCAATTATAGTGCTATAAGTGACTGGATAAATGAGAAGTATATTCCACTTATGAGAGAGAACGGTGAAGAGATTTGGCCACGTGTTGCAGAAATCCTGGATAGAAAATTTTAAAATACGAATTATCTCAAAATTGTCATAATTCATCCTCATTCACTAAGCCACGATCTGATGGGAATTTAGGAAAAAGCTGAGCTTCTTTTAGCCATGGCGAAAGTTCGGTCATTTTCTCTCGTTTTGCTGCACCAAAACCTTTATGTTTTGATTTATTTGGCCACACGTGCTCAGAAAACTCCGTCATGCGGGTCACAATATTATCCTTAGTAACATTAACAACCATAAAGTCCGTCGCCATCGCTAATGGCCCTAAGTAATGCTCTCGCACTTTGTCTTGCATCTCAGGTGCGGTGTCAAAATCGTTAAAAAAATGAAATATTACTGCAAGCCGCGGATTTACCTCTTTTAACACTACAGCTGCCTCTTGCGGCGCTGAATGGATATATGTACCTATCGCCCTTGCTGTTCGCTCGTCATAGCCCGATCTATCCATTAATTGTTCAATTGTATTAAAAGTCTCATGAACCACCACATCAGATCCTTTTGCATTATCAATAAAAAACTGACTAGGCGTAGTATCTCCCGAATAAACAAAGGTAAGCCCCTTCCACTCTAACTTAAAACTGACCGGACCATCAAAAAGGTGAACCGCAGGAAAACTAGAAATAGTAACACCATTATTCTCATAAATCACATGTGTCTTTGAATAATCAAATTCATGAATATTTATTTTAGCTCCAATCGCTGGCAAAGCTCCAACTCGCGTATCCGTATCCCATGCATATGATTCCATTTGTTTTTCAGCAAAATGCCTAAATCCATATTTCGGCTCAGTACCTGAAGGTCCATACATCTCAAGAGGTTCCAATCGACCGCCAGCCCATGAACCAACCCAAACCTGCGCAAAATCGCCAACATGATCCGTATGCAAATGCGTCGCAAACCATGCTTTAACATCACTGTAGGGCATCTCTAAGGCCGTAAAGTTCATTTGTGAGCCAAATCCATAATCAAAAACAAATTTGTCTCCATTGCCAAGTTCGATAAGCCATGATGCATTTGCTTGAGAGCGTCGCAAAAAGGGCCGCCCAGTGCCAAGTGCAACTATGCGCATCTCATTTTCACCAAGAACTTCCGTATTTGGATAATATGTCTCTGGATAGCCGTTGCGACTCGCATTAGTTGCGGTTTTATTCTTATCTGACATTTTTATTACCCCCAAAACCTGTTATCATAAATTTTAATTATATAATTAACTACGTACTTGTCTGTTAATTTTTTTTGTTATTAAATAAAGCTATCATAATCCGTAAGGAAAGGTCTTACCATGCTTAAATTTTCAGCTAATATCACTATGATGTGGACAGAAATCAAGGACCCTATTGAAAGAATTCAGGCCGCTAAAGATGCTGGCTTCAAGGCTGTTGAGTTAATTTTCATTTATGACCTCGACCTTGATCGATTGGTAAACGAGACTGAAAAAACTGATGTTGTGTGGTCTGTTATTAATATAGCGGTTGGAGAAGGGGTTAAGATGGGTCCATTGGTTGCAGCCGCGCCGGGAAAAGAGTTAGCCTTTCGAGAGAACCTTAACGCGTCTAAAAAATATTGTGCAGCTTTAAAACCAACAGCACTAGTTGTTCCGGCTTACACACCCCCAGAGGGAGTTACCAAAAAGGAAGCACTTCCCGTATTTAAAGAAAATATGCGAATAGCAGCAGAAGAATTGGCTGAAATGGAAATACCCGTAATAATTGAAGCCCTTAATCCAGAATTTAGACCAGGATGCCTTTTAACAACAACAGAAGAAGTTATGGATATTGTTAATGAAATTGGGCATCCCAATTTAGGTTTGGAATATGACGCATACCATATGCATGGGACAGAGGGTAATATGGAAGAAATGGTAGAAAAATATCTACCATATATAGGAAATATACAAATTGCTGATATTCCAGGACGGGGAGAGCCTGGTACAGGTAATATAGACTATGATAAATTTCTCTCGACCTTGGATAAAATTGGCTATGATAAATGGGTAGCACTTGAGTATGTTCCAACCGCAGGTACGGTTGAAACACTAAAGTGGATGGAAAAATGGCTCTAGATTTGGCGTGTGAGGAAATTAAAGGACTTAAAATCTCCAAAATTTGAGGCTATTAGATTATACTGATAATTAGAGAGGCTTCTCTTAGGAGATGCCTGTATACCCAGCCTTTTAACTAAGTAATTCTCTAAGGATCAAATCTATGAAGACAGATTCCAATTCTTTGTTAAAACCTAGACGAGCCCTACTTTTTGTTCCGGGAAATAAACTTGAGATGTTTCCAAAAGCACTAGCAAGTAATGCAGATATAGTATGCATTGACCTCGAAGATGCCATTTCACTCGATAATAAAGTAGTTGCCAGACGAGAAGCCATTTCTCTCATAAGTGATCATCTTTCATCAGTCCATAACAATAAAGTTGAAATTTGGTTAAGAATTAATTCTATTCGTAACCCTCTAGGCATGGCCGATACAATAGCGCTGGCTGAAGTCAAACATGCGCCAGACGGAATTATGATCCCTAAAATTAAAGCACCTGAAGAAATAAAGATTTTGCGCGATGTGCTCAGCAATAAACACCCAAACCTCAATTTTCATCCATTAATCGAGACGACAGCTGGATTAAACTTCTGTGTGGAAATTGCTAAATCAAGTCATAAGATTGGGTCCTTGGTATTAGGTGGCTTCGATATGTCAGCTAATCTTAGGGTAGACCCTCATTGGGATACACTCTTATACGCACGCCAAAAACTAGTACTCGCTGCCGCCAATGCGGGAGTTGATTTAATAGATATGCCATACTTTGAGCTAGATAACTTTGATGGGCTGAAAAGAGAGACTGAAGCATGTTCTAAAATTGGTTTCACAGGAAAATGTGCAATTCATCCAAAACAAATTGAGGCTATAAATGAGACTTTTACCCCTACAATAGAAGAAATAGAACGCGCAAAGACCCTAATTGATAAATATCAATCCCAAGACGCAGCTTTCGTTGAAATCGATGGAATACTTTTGGAAAAACCAGTTGTGGATAGATTATACCGTACTCTTGCTATCGCTGATCGGATTAAATCTTAATGGCAACTGGAATCCCAACCCAAAAAACCCAACCTAAAATATATTTTCGAACCGGTGGCTCTGGTAAGACCACGTTTTTGCTACTACACGGTCTGGGAGCAACTGGGGATGTTTGGGAAAAGACTCAAAATATTATTGAGGAAAAGAAATTAGGCTGCTGGATTACTCCCGATATGCGCGGTCATGGTAAATCCGAGTGGGCAAAAAGCTATGGTCTTGGAGAGCATTCTTTTGATATTGCCTCCCTAATAAAGAATCGAAAAAAAACTATTATTATTGGTCACTCAATGGGAGGATTAATAGCTCTTTCTATTGCAACAGGTTGGTTTGGTGTTGAAATCGCAGGCGTAATTGCAATCGGCACTATGATAAATTGGACAAATAATGATACCCAGAGGTATCTAGAACTTGCTAAAAAAAGACCGCGCTGGTTTGATAATCACGAAGAGGCGATCACTCGGTATTTAAAAGTATCTGGTCTTTGGGGATTAATACCCCCGACTTCAAAACAAGCAAAATCGGGAGTTGTTGAAGTAGATGGAAAATATAGACTAGCAGCCGACAATGCCGTTGGGACTATTGGCGGGCCCTGGATGCGCAACTTAGCAGAAATCGTCAAATGTCCACTAATCGCAGTGGCAGGCGAAAATGATCCCATAGTTTCAGCACGCCATTACAAACAACATATCAAGAACGTTTTATCTATCCCAGGTGTGGCACATAATGCACAGGTTGAAGATCCTGAAAGTATTATTGATTTAATTAATAGAATTCAAAAATCAGATAAATTGTAAACAAAAACCAATTCTAATCTTTAATTTTAAACAGACGAAAGCCTTGTTATAAATCACACTTACTTTCGAAGCACTTCAGGTCTGAAGCACCCCATTCTAAAATAAAACTAAATATACGTTGCAACGTATCAACTAAAATATTCTGGAAGTTCACTTGTTAACGCTCTACGAATTCTTTCCTTTACCGGCTCTGATAACGGCGGCTTTTCAAATTTCTGGCCGGTTACTATTTCATAAAGCTGAATATATTTCTCACCAAAGTGTATCAATGTCTCATCCGGTATATCTGGTATAGGATCTTTATACGGATCACATTGTGCTACCACCCAAAGCCTCAGAAATTCTTTATCGAGACTTTCAGGATTCTCACTCGCATTAAAACGCTCATCGTAAGTATCTGAGATCCAGTATCGACTCGAGTCTGGGGTATGAATTTCATCCGCCACGGTGATAACACCATTTTCATCAAGTCCAAATTCATACTTTGTATCAACTAAAATCAATCCATTTTCCTTAGCCAGTTCTCTCCCTCGAGAAAATAGAGCTAAACTTTTTTCAGAAAGTTCTTCCCAATGCTCAGAACTTAATAATTTCGAACTCAATATTTCTGCTTCGGTAATTGGAGCGTCATGGTCACCTTGCGCAGCTTTGGTCGTTGGTGTAATTATAGTGTGTGGTAGTTTTTGATTTTTCTTTAATCCATCAGGGAAAGAATGACCATATAAGCTTCTCTCACCTCGCTCATACATTGGCCAAATACTGGTTTCCGTCGATCCAGTCATATAGTCTCTCACAACCATTTCTATCGGAAGCATATCAAGATTTTTAACGAGGGCAACATTTGCATCTGGGTAACTAATCACATGATTTGGGCATATATCAGAAGTTTTATCAAACCAATGGCGGGCAGTCTGGTTTAACACCTGGCCCTTAAAAGGAACCGCTGCAAGAACCTTATCAAACGCTGACTGTCTATCAGTGGAAATTAGCAGGCGCCGATTTTCTGATAGACCATAAGCGTCTCGAACTTTACCTCGATAAAAATTCGGTAACTCTTGAAATTCTGCATCTACTAAGCAATTTTCTATTATTTTTTTATCCATAGCACTAAAACTTCTAACCCTTGTTGTTATTTATAATATTATTTCCAAGCGGCTATAGTAGCCCAAATCACAGTTATATTTCAAACCCTAGCTTAAAATTAATTACAAAAATGGTTTTAACCATTGCAATGTCTCTTCGGTTTTTTTCGACGGAATATATTCAGCGCCAAGCCAGCCATTCCAGCCCATTTCATCGAGGCGTTTGAAAACAAAATCAAAATTAATTTCCCCTGTGCCAGGCTCATTTCTGCCTGGATTATCAGCAAACTGTATATGGCCAATACGATTTATAATACTCTCCATTCTTCCAACTAAATTTCCCTCCATAATTTGCATATGATATATGTCATATTGAAGAAAAAGATTTTTATGATTGGCCAGATTCAGAACTTCGATAGCCTCACTTGAACTTGAAATCAAGAAACCGGGCCGCTCTATAGTATTTACCGCTTCAACAAGAACTTTAACACCCACTTGAGCCAAGGCATCACCTGCATAGTGTAAATTATTAGCTAAGGTGTCTAGACATTGCTGTCGATTATACAACTTCATAGATGGCCATCCTGGCAAAATATTCATGCTCGTTGGTTGCAATATCGCAGCATATTCGACGGCCTGCTCAACTGCCCTTTTGAATTGATCTTCTCGGTCAGGAATAGAAGCTATTCCAGGGCCACCGTCCACTAAATCTCCCGCACCAATATTTAGAACTGAAATCTCTAGCCCATTACTCGTTTTTGCCGTGTTAAGATCATTTATTGAAAATTTATAAGGAAATTGAATTTCTATTCCATCAAATCCAGAGGATTTAGCCTTTTCGAACCTATCAAAAAATTTATATTCACGAAACATCATAGAAATATTGGAAGAGAATTTCGGCATTAATTAATAAAATCCAATCTTGCGGTGGCGTCCTTAACTTGCATTATAGAACTATTATAATTATCTAGAAACTGTTTACCATACAAATGATTTAATATTCGGAGTGAACCAAATCAGTGAAAAGATTGCCAATACTACAATATGATGAACTTGATAATGAGCAGAAGAATTTACATGATGAAATATTATCAGGTCCAAGAACACGAATTGCGGGGCCCATGCATGTTTGGTTTTTAAATCCGGAATATGGGTCCCTGATTCAGAAAGTCGGAGCATATTGCCGGTTCAAAACTTCCCTAGAACCACGATTATCGGAGCTTGCAATAATCGTTGTCGCACGTTTTTGGAATGCAGATGTTGAATGGGCAACTCATAGCAAGATAGCAGCGGAGAATGGAATATCGGCAGCAATTATTAATGCAATTGAGAATAATACTACACCCAATTTTGAAAATATGGATGAGGAGCTCATTTATGAGCTAACAAATTCAATTCTGCAGAATAAAGGTTTATCAGATAAGTTATTTGAAAAAGCTTCGAATAAAATCGGTAAAAAGACATTGCTGGAACTCACAGCGATAGTTGGCTACTACTCGAATATAGCCATCCAATTAAATGTTTTCCAAATACCATCTGCTGATGGGAAAAAAATTAAGGATTTAAATTACATTGATTGAAATGAATAATTTACCCAACCTCTCCATGTCCTATGATGATTACAAAATAGGAGACAGAATCTATTTAGGTTCATATTTCTTAACCAAAAAAAATATAATAGATTTTGCTTCTGAATGGGATCCTATACCATTCCATACCAGTGAAAAAGCTGGTTTAGAATCTTTCCATAATGGTTTAATTGCGTCTGGAACCCATTTACTCGCAATTAGAATAAAGTTGATACAGTCTAGAGGTATAAGCCCTTTTGTGGTTGCAGCTATGGGTTGGGATAAAATAAAGTTTTTAAATCCTGGTAGGCCTGGTGATAAATTGAGTTTAGTATTTAAAACCATTAAAATGCGTTTATCACAATCACAGCCAGATAAAGGAATTGTAACAAAGTATTTTGAAATGAAAAATCAGAATGATACACTTATTCTAACTATGAACGATACAATTATAGTAAAGAGACGTCATGGTTAAGGTGAATTTCTATTAAATTTTTGAAATAATAATTTAAACCAAATACATATTACTTGAATTAGATTATTTAGTATGAGATCGTCCGATCTTCTATATTTGTCGATAATAGGAACCGTTCGATGATCAAAGTATTAGATATTGCTTATGCAAGATTTCGTGCACCAGATCTAGATATAATGGAAAATTTTCTATTAGACTTTGGCTTGAGGCGCTCAGCAAGAACGGACAAGATATTATATATGCGTGCCACTGATGAAGATCATCACGTACATATCACTGAACTTGGGGAGCCTGAATTTATTGGCTATGCCCTTTACGCAGAGAGCGAGACAGACCTGCATAAAATATCGGTACTCCCAGGAGCCTCAGAGGTAGAAAATATTAATGAGCCCGGAGGTGGAAAGAGAGTTAGACTAAAAGATCCAGACGGATTCAGATTAGAAATCGTACACGGGATAGATACTTTAGAGCGCTTGCCTGTAAAAAATATTTTTAAACCAAATAGTGGTGATAGTATAAAACGGGAGGGTGAAATGGTTCGCCTTGAACCTGGCCCGGCTCAATGCAAAAGATTAGGGCATATAGTGCTTAACGTTACAGATTTCAAAAAAAGTGACTCGTTTTATAAGAAACATTTTGGTTTTATAAGTTCCGATGAATGCTTAAACGATCAAGGTCAAACAATTTTTGCTTTCAATCGAATAGATAAGGGCAGCGAATTTGTCGATCATCATACATTACTTACTGTTCCAGCCGACGAAGCTTCCCTCGGACATATTGCATTTGAAGTTGAAGATTTCAATGCTATTCAAATCGGCCATGATCATCTAAAAAACCGCGGCCATAATCACTCTTGGGGAATCGGTCGGCATTTATTAGGGTCACAAATCTTCGACTACTGGTTCGATCCACTCGGTTTTAGAGTAGAACACTGGTCAGATGGTGATCGCCTTAATCATAGCAATCCTCCTGGCAGAACATCAGCCACTAAAGCACTAGATGTACAATGGGGCGCTACTTCCGACACACGGCGAAGTGAATTATAATCAATAAATTTTTTGGATACTGATAAAAAAAATGCCCGCCAATTACTAGCGGGCATTTTCTTTTCTATACTATATTATTGAGCTATCGCTGGAATCTTTAGACCTATTTCTTTGTAATACTTCAAAGCACCAGGATGATATTTCCAGTTCGCTTCTTGGAAAATTCTCTTTTTATTTATGGCATCTTTGGCCCATGCCGCAACATTATGCATTTCGTCGATATGTTCCCAAAATGTTTTAGTCATTTTATAAATAACATCTTCGGACATTCCCACACGGGTATATAGGCCTGTGTAAGCAGCTATAGTCTTTGTTGGTTTAGTATTAAGCTGATTACTTCCATAAATATCCGATCCAAACTCTGTAGGTGTTCGACCTGGAATCCTAAATTGCTTCTTCCATTTAGGTGTATTCCAATCCGTATCAGCATCAGCACCTAAGAACCTTATCTTGTTTGTAAGAGCAATTTGAGACCAAAATGAAGATGGATGATTAGATGCTCCCGTCATCATATCAATTTGCCTATCCTGAAAGGCTTGCATGGCTGGCTGAAAGCCTAGTTTTACCGCTGTATAATCTTTATTCATCTCATAGCCTGTGACAGCCTTAATAAAGCCAGCTGAAACAACCTTTTGAACGCCAACAGGTGGTCCTATGAAAACTCTCTTGCCTTTGATGTCATACAAGCTCTTGATACCTGAATCACCATAAACTCCAAAATTATAAGTCCCGATCCTATAATGAAAAATTGCTCTAAGATTATTGGCTAACTTTGGCGCATTTTTAACTTTTTTAAACATCGCCTTACCTTTTGACATCAACATTTGCAATGATGGTGCACCAAAAAAAAGATCTGTTTTACCATTTGCTGCATCGAGAGCATGCCTTGGAGCAGCTCCAGTTGCATTCACTTGAATTTCAATATCTTTGTTATATTTCTGAACAATTTTAGCAAATGTAGTATTTAATGCAAAAGGCGTCGCAAGAGCGATAGTTGACATTTTATAAAAGTCTTTCGCCTGGACGCCACTGCTACCGAGTGCCGCAACTGCAACAGCTATATACGCTGCCCCCTTTATTTTCCTTAAAATCATTATCTTCCTCCTTGTTAAAAAAACTCATTAAACAATAAACTCAATTAAAAAAAAATCAAACTATCTAGCAATTCCATTTTTTATATTTTTTGCATTAACACCGTCTAAATATAGAAGTAGTATTGCTGCAACTACTGCAAAAATTTGTGCCTCGATAAAAGTTAAAAGCATTGTAATGGCCAAAACTAAACGCAACAACCTGGAATATAGAGGTAAGCTTGCTCGATCAACGCCTCCAAGAGCTGTTGTAATTAGCCAGATAGCTAATGATAGGCGTATTACCACAGATACAAAATCAATAATATTAAAATCGTATACCAGTGACAATGATGGATTATAAATGAGAACAAAAGGGATGATAAACCCTACGATAGATAATTTTATTGCCTGAACTGCCGTACTCATTGGATTTGAGTCCGCGATTGGGGCAGCGGCATAGGCAGCTATTGCAACAGGTGGCGTAATTGCCGACAAAACGCCAAAATAAACGACAAATAGGTGAACAAGCATTTTTGGTACGCCGAGTTGCTCAATAGCCCCACCCATAATTATTACTATTATAACGTATGCTGGTATTGTTGGTAGTCCCATTCCCAGCACTAAGCTAGCGAGCGCCATTAAAACAAGAGCAACAAATAAATTAGTCCCAGCAAACGCAAGAACCATGTTTGAAAATCTGATTCCTAAGCCTGTTAAATTCATAACACCAACAATTATTCCTATTGCCGCAACGGCAACCATAATCCGAGCGCATTGCTCGCCACCTTTTACCAGGGCATGCATAAAAATTTTGGGTTTTTTTCTAATAACAGGGTTAATAAAACCCATGATAACTCCGGCTATTGTTGCCCATAAACCCGCTGCAGCTGGCGATCGACCGGTAACAAGAACGCCTATAATTACAATCACAGGCACAAAAAACGTTAACGACTTTATCCAATCGTCGCGAGTTAATATCTCTCTTTCTTCTTTTGGAATTGATTTGATCCCGAGTCGACCTGCTTCAACCCAAACCGCAATAAACAAACTGCCGTAATAAAACAAAGCTGGCATTAAAGCTGCGGCTATTATGATAATGTAAGGTATTCCTGTAAAATCGGCCATTACAAATGCAACTGCACCCATAACAGGTGGCATAAATTGACCACCAGAAGATGCCGCTGCCTCAACACCTCCAGCAAAAGAGTTCTTAAAACCCCTAGCTTTGATCATGGGTATGGTAAAAACTCCCGTTCCCACAACATTTGCAGTTACGGCACCAGAAATTGTACCAAAAAACCCACTAGCCGCAATTGCAGCGTGTGCGGGCCCTCCGCGAAGTGCACCGGTAAGACTTAACGATATCTTCAGCAACGTACTCCCTGCCCCAGTTGCCTCAAGCATTGCTCCAAAAATAATAAATATAAAAATAAGTGAGATCACAATAATAACGATAAAACCAAATACACCATCGAAACTATACCAGACAGTTCTCATAACTTGTTCTAAATCATAGCCAGCGTGCGCAAAAATCCATGGCAAATCAGAGCCAAATAAAGCATAAATAATTGTAATTAGAGCGAAGAATGCTAACGGGAACCCGTAACAACGACGAGTCATTTCTATGACAACCAAAAGGCCTCCACAGCCAACAATGAGGTCATCAGGCATAAAACTATACAGTCCACTCTCTAATTCATCATACACCGAGGAAAACCAAAAAATTGATAGAGTGATAAGAAATACAAGAGCAAAATCAATAATCCATTGGCCAATTTTGAGCTTTAAATTATCTGTTTTGTAGACGCGCGAGAGAGACGTTCCAAAAATAGAAATGACTATTGAAACAGCGACGGTAATACTGCGTTGATAAATTTCATCAACAATCCCAAAGGCTGCTGTATAAACGGCGACAATAGCAACCAAGAAACTTAAAAACCATACTATTATTGAACTAACATTCTGCATAAAATTATACAATCCCCAGACTTTTTTCATATCAATACAAACTATGTTTTCTTTTACAAGGCATAATTTTTAATCTGGATTAAACTTGAGGCGAGAATTACTGAAACTTAACAAAAATATAGGGTATGCAATCTGACGCATGAGTTTCACTAAAATAAATAATTGCTAATCAAGTAGCATATTTATTAATAGATATTAGCTTTAATTTCTGAAGTTAAGTGATTTATAATTATGAGGACTTGTTTAATGATGATCTCTTTTTTATGCTGTGTGTTACTGATCAACTGATCAATTAAATAGGTGCGTAAGGAGTGAGAGAAATGCCAAAATTTCTTAAAGAGGGTATCAGTCAAGCCGAGAAAGATGATGCAGATGCAAAAGTTAGAAAAATCGTTGAAGATATATTAGAAAATATAAAAAGTCGCGGTGATGATGCGCTTTTAGAATATTCAAATAAATTCGATAATTGGGCTCCTGATAGGTTTCAGCTAAGTCGACTTGAAATTGATAAATGTTATGATCAAGTTAGTAAACAAAATATTATAGATATTAAGTTTGCTCAGACCCAAGTAAGAGGGTTTGCTGAAATTCAAAAAAAAGCTCTTGTTGACGTCGAGCAAGAAACACTGCCAGGGGTTATTCTTGGGCATAAAAATATTCCTGTAAATTCTGTTGGTTGTTATGTACCTGGTGGTAAATATCCCATGGTAGCTTCTGCCCATATGAGCGTCGTTACAGCGAAAGTAGCCGGTGTGAAGCGAATTATTGCATGTGCACCTCCCTTTGAGGGGAAACCAAGTCCAGCAATCGTTGTAGCTCAAGACCTGGCAGGCGCTGATGAAATTTATTGTTTAGGCGGAGTTCAAGCCATGGGAGGAATGGCTTTAGGTACTAACCAAATGGCACCCGTGGATATGCTGGTAGGTCCAGGTAATGCATACGTCGCAGAGGCCAAAAGACAACTATTTGGAAGAGTTGGAATAGACCTTTTAGCTGGACCTACCGAGACATTAGTAATAGCCGATGAAAGTGTTGATGGAGAATTATGCGCAGCCGATTTACTAGGTCAAGCAGAGCATGGACCAACAAGCCCGGTTGTGTTAATTACAAATTCTGAGAGCCTTGCTAGAGAAACAATTGTTGAAGTCGAACGTCAACTTAATATTTTATCTACAGGCGAAATAGCCAAACAGGCATGGGAAACATATGGCCAGGTAATTGTGTGCGATAGTCAGGAAGAAATGCTATTTGAAGCAGAGAGGATTGCGTCAGAGCATGTTCAAGTGATGACACAAAATCCAGACTATTTTTTGGAAAATATGACAAATTATGGTGCGCTATTTTTAGGCCCTGAGACAAATGTATCATATGGTGATAAAGTTATAGGCACTAATCACACACTCCCAACTAAGGGTGCTGGCAGATATACTGGTGGTCTTTGGGTTGGAAAGTTCATAAAAACTCATACTTATCAACGAATAACAGAGAAGGCCTCAGTTGAGGTTGGCAAATACTGTTCGCGTTTATGTGCGTTAGAGGGATTTGCCGGTCATAAAGAACAAGCGGACATTAGATTACGTCGCTACGCGGGCATCAATGAAGGTTAATTAAAATATGATGGGTAAGTTTAATGAACAATAATATTAATGTGAGTGCTCTAAATAATCCTCCGGATTTCAAAAACAAAATAGCTATTGTAACGGGTGGTGGAAGAGGTCTAGGGCGTGCCTGTGTACTCGGGTTAGCGTCAGCTGGGGCGCACGTAATTGCTGTTGCACGCACAAAGTCTGACTTAAATGAGGTAAAGTCGCATTATCCAAACAACATAGAGTGTTGGACGGAAGACGTTCTGCAAGATAGTCTTTATTCACGAATTGAAAAATTAGGCCACCTGGATATATTGGTTGGTTGTGCTGGTGGAAACAAACCTCAGCCGATAACAGAAATATCTCTTGATACCATTGATTGGATGCTTGATTTAAATGTTAAGTCTATTTTTAGAGCTTCGCAAAGTGCCGCAAAAGTTATGCTAAAGAACGGCCTGGGTACAATAATAAATATATCGTCTCAAATGGGACATATTGGATCACCAAACCGAACACTATACTGCACTACAAAGCATGCAGTTGAAGGTCTAACCAAAGCCTTAGCTGTTGAGTTAGCGCCACATGGTATACGAGTGAATGCGGTTGCTCCAACTTTTATAGATACGCCAATGACTAAGCCGATGTTTGAAAATACAGCATTCAAGGAGACGGTAGAAAACAATATTGCACTAGGACATATTGGTAAGGTCGAAGACGTAGCAGCAGCTGTAATGTTTCTAGCTTCTTCAAATGCTTCAATGATAGTTGGAGAAAGTTTAAAGGTTGATGGCGGATGGACAGCCTGGTAAAACTGGCTTTAATTTTTCAAATACTATTAATCAATCCAATATTCAGTTTTTATTAAATTTTTTTGAAACTTACCAATTGCTGTTTTCGGAATAGAGTCAACAAACTTAATTAATCTAGGTTTTTTATGGCGGGCCAATTTAGTAAGACAATATTCTATTAACTCCTGCTCTGAAACAGATTTATCCGCAACACGTATAACATGTGCAGCTGGCAATTCACCCCATTCATCATCTGGAATTCCAAAGACCGCACACTCAAATACGGCCGGATGAGAATATATTACGGACTCTATCTCAGTCGGATAAATATTCTCCCCTCCTGAAATAATCATATCTTTTGATCTGTCAACTAAGAATAAAAAGCCATCCTCATCAAAATATCCAATATCTCCAGTTTTAAGCCAACCATTCTTGGTAAAAGCATCAGAAGTCTGTTTAGGGTCATTATAATAACCTAACATTGTATGAACCCCTTTGGTTACAACTTCACCTCGCTCCCCTTGATTTAACTCAATGCCATGATTGTCAACAATTGCCATTTCAAGACCTCGGAATGGTCTGCCTACACTTTTAGCTTTAGATAATATAAATTCTTTTGGTCTAACAGTTAAATTTCCAGCCTCCGATTGACCATACTGATCTTCCCAAACAAGTTCCGGTAATTTATCTAACATGATCTCTAACTGAGCCGGTGAGGTTGGCGCACCCCCATAATTACAATAACGCCAATTTTTTACCCTCGCTCGCGAAAACTTAGGATTAGTTAAAACACTACTAATTTGAGTAGGCACTAAAAAAGCCGAGGTTACAGATTTGTTTTCAATTAGTTGAATAAATTCAGCCGGATCCCATTTTGCGAGTAAAACACTGGTGCACCCCATTTTTATACTTGTTTGGAACCAAACAAATAATCCCGCGATATGAAAAAAAGGAGTCGAGCAACAATTTATATCATGATTTGATATATCATATTCACGCTCACCCCTGACACTCGCAATGACACGTGACGCATGACTAACGACCACCCCTTTTGGAAAACCCGTTGTTCCTCCAGTAAAAGTAATAGCGAAGGGATCCTTTGTTCTTATCTCGACAACTGGTTCCGCAGCAGATGAACTTTTTATGAACTGCTCCAATGATAATATTCTGATATCATCAATGTGTCCGAAATTATTTCCACCAAAAACGATGATATCTTTTAGCTTTGGTAAATTTTGAAGTAACCCTTTAACTTGCGAAAGCAAACTCGTATGAATAAAAATTAGTGCAATATTTGTGTCTTTAATTACATGTGTTAGCTCAGCAGAGCTAAACCTAGTCGATAAATGTGCCAATATATGGCCAGATTTAGCTAAACCAAAATATATTGCTGGGTATTCAAAATAATTTGCCGATAAAATTCCTATGTTATTCTCTTTTTTAATAGTTTTTTGAATAACAGCATTTGCAATTTGATTCGCAGCTTGGTTCAACTCTCGAAATGTTGCCGAATTATTACCCTCAATAATTGCAATCTTGTTAGGATATTTTTTTGCGGAGTTTTTAAGTAAATCGCCAATTAACATAATAAATCCATTTTATATGTTGTTTTTATAGTTTTGAAATCGTTTACATTAGTCCCATTATCCTATAATCATCAAACATATAATTTCATTTTCAGATATATAATAAAAAGTAATTATTTGATAATTCTATTAAATATTTTGGGGGTAAAATAGTGAAAATATGTCGTTTTGATGACAATCAATTGGGACTACTGCAAGGAGAGAGGGTATTAAATGTAAGCGAAGCCCTAATGGTTCTTCCACCATTAAATTGGCCTTATCCACACGGTGATCAATTAATTGCTAATCTTGATGCTGTCATCTCAGTAATCAAGGATATACGTGACACGGCGGCGGCCAAAAATCTAGCAGACATAAAACTTCTAAGCCCTGTCGCCAATCCTATGAATATAGTAGGCGCGCCTATTAATTATCAAAAACATATTGAGGAGAGTAATACCGATGATGGTATAGTCTCTCAAAGGCCAATCACAAACATTTGGGATTGGGGAATGTTCTTAAAGTCAAATTCATCTCTTGTCGGTGCTGGTGAGGGCGTTGCGTTGCGATTTACAGAAAACAGAAATGATCATGAAGTTGAGCTAGCCGCAATAATTGGTAAAACGGGGACAAACATTAAAGCAGAGAATGCTCTGGATCATGTAGCTGGTTATTCTATAGGTCTCGACATGACAACACGAGGAAAAGAATTACAAAGCTTTCGAAAATCTAGTGATACCTATTCCGTACTAGGACCTTGGCTCGTAACAAAAGATGAGATTGAAGACCCCAATAATCTTGATCTTAGTATCATGGTTAATGGAGTAGAGCGACAAAAGTCAAATACGAGTCAACTTGTTTATAACGTTCAAAAATGCATTGAATACACGACTACCCGTTATACACTATATCCAGGTGACATTATTATGACTGGAACACCTGATGGGGTAGGCCCTGTGGAACCTGGCGACACCATGATAGCTAACATAGAAAAAATTGGAAGTATGGAGGTCTCTGTTAGAGCCGCAAAGTAATCTAAATATAGATAATGGGAAAAAGGGGTCGCACACATGGGACATCAAACTGTTCTTGAATATGATTATATTATAGTTGGCGCCGGTTCAGCTGGCTGCGTTCTCGCTAATAGACTTAGTGCCGATCCAAGTAATCGTGTTTTAGTTTTAGAGGCTGGCGGACGAGACAATAATTGGCTTCTTAAAGTTCCATTTGGCACAGGTAAGATTTGGAATAATCCTAAATATAATTGGTCTTATATGTCTGAGCCCGAACCGAGTATGAATGATAGAAGACTTTTCCATCCAAGAGGAAAAGTCCTAGGGGGATCATCTTCTATAAATATGACCGCATATGTAAGAGGCAATCGGGGAGATTACGATCGTTGGGGCCAAAAAGGTTTAACTGATTGGACGTATGAAAAGGTTTTACCTTATTTTAAAAAATCAGAGAGTTACCTCAATGAAAGAACTAGTTATCGAGGCGATTCGGGTCCTATCAAAACAGCTATTTCTCGGAGTGAGGATAATATTTTTGATGACTACATTAAAGCTGGCCTTGACCTTGGATACGAACATACGAATGACTACAATGGAGAGAAACAAGATGGCTTAGCCAAAATGCAGTTTACTACCGCAAATGGCCGACGCCAAAGTACATCAGTATCTTTTTTACATCCGGTTCTATCAAGAAAAAACCTAACGGTATTAACCGGGTCTCTTGTCCTTGGGATTAAGTTCGAAAATAATGTGGCTATAGGAATTAATTATAAAAGAAATAATAAGCAGTTTTACGTATCAGCATCAAAGGAAATTATTTTATCGGCAGGCACCTATAACTCAGCGCAAATTTTATTGCTCTCTGGAATAGGCCCCAGTGATCAACTGAGAGAATTAAATATCCCAGTAATCGCTGATCGAAAGAATGTTGGTGCCAATCTGCAGGACCACCCTTCAATAACGATGGAATTTGAACGAACCTCATTTTCAAAATTTAATGAAGATCTCAGGTACGATCGCTTGTTATGGAATATGTTTAGGGCGTATTTTTTTAAGACTGGTCCTGCTAGTGAGGCCATCGGATTTGCAACAGGTTTTCTAAAAAGTGAGGATGGTGTTGATCTTCCGGATATCCAGATTTTTATGAGACTATTTTCTGTTAAGGCGAATGAATGGTTTCCAATACTTAAGAAAAAAGGACCCTCGGGAATAGGAATTTTAGCAGCTCATCTGAGGCCAGAGGCTAGAGGAAGCGTAACTTTGAATTCAAATGATCCGAAAGATCCTCCAAAAATACTAAATAATTTTTTTTCTAACGAAGCAGACTTGCTCACTCTCAGAAAAAGTTTCAAAATTATTCGAGCCTTGGTATCCCACAAATCACTTGCCAAGCATTTGGGTTCTGAAATAATTCCTGACATAAACATACAAACAAATGACGAGATTGATAATTTTATACGCGAAACAGCAATGACGGTCTATCATCCAGTGGGAACTTGCAGGATGGGAATAGATGATGAGTCAGTGGTTGATCCAGAACTTAACGTTAGAAATTGTAAAAACTTGAGAGTTGTTGATGCGTCTATTATGCCGGACCTGGTTGGAGGCAACATAAATGCTGCGGTTATTATGGTGGCAGAAAAAGCTGCTGACTATATTCTAAGGAAATAGGCAAACAAAGCCGATTTATCTATTACATATATGCTTTAGTATTAATTTGGTATAGATACCTTCAACTCCAACAGAGCATGTCGTTTTTCTGTCTTAATAATGTTAATAGCCCTCATTAACGCATCGGGCAATTCAGATCCCGTTTCAACTCTCTCACTCCAGCCTCGGCTTGCTGCTGCAATCTGACAAAAATCAGGTAGTGGGTTGAGAGATGTTAATGGCATTTCATTCTTTTTGATAGCAGAACCTTCTGGATAAACATTCCGAGCCGCTCTTCTTACGGCATTCCATATTCCATTGTTCATAATTATTATCAGAACTGGTAATTCCATCGACTCCGCAATTTGATGGCATGCAACCGGATTAGCAAATATATATGATCCATCGCCAATACATGCAACAGCCAATCTATTAGGATCTGCTAAAGATGCACCCAAGGCGGCTGGAAAGCCCCAACCTAAACCACCAGAAAATGGTGTCGAAAAAAGTCTGTTTGGCCCTGAGAGGTGCAACGAATTTATGGGAACACCAAGCTCGTTAAAAATAACAGCCTCATCATCTAATGCATCAGAGAGGCAAAGCCCAACAAATTCAGGAGACATGGGTGATCCAGAACCCATCCGTGCAATTTCTTTGAGTTTTATCCGTCTTGCTGTGTTTTCCTGCTTGACTTTCTCATAACGTAGAACCGCACTTTGACTATTCTTTGGTAAGCCTTTTTTTAGGCGATTAATTGTTTTTGCTGGATCGCCGATTATAGATAGATCACTATGAAAATTACGAAACGGCATATTCGTAAATAATGGATCGAGAGCAATATGAATTAATGTTGGATTATTAGTAGGGCCCTTAATACTCTTAATCCAAGGTACCTGACTGTTGACTATTAATACAAGGTCAGATTTTTCAAGCAATGGTCCCGCATTAAATCCAGAATGCATAGGATGATCGCTGGACAATTGGTTTTGCAAAGGAAAAGATTCAACCACAGGTATTCCTAGCATCTCCGATAATGTTGCGATAGCCTCCGATAATTCCCCTTTTGGGTCTCCACGCTGACAGATTATAAGAGGGTGCTGTGCTTTTAAAAGTAATTCCTGCGCAAAATTGCACGCACTTTCATCAGGAGATGGGGAATAAGGAATAGACTGTATTTTATTATCGATTAGTTTCTCTTCTGGCCAAGCCTTAGCTAGAGGTTCTCGGGGTAGACTCAAATAAACTGGTCCTCGAGGTGCCGCCATAGCGATGGTCATACCGCGATCCACTAAGTCACAAATTTGTTCTGGGTACCTTAATTCATAATCCCATTTCACTGCTTCACGTACAATTGAACCCTGATCTCTCATTTCTTGACCCCAATGAATAGGAGTATTGCGGGACCCTAGATGATTATCCTCTGTCAAAGGTGTGCGACCCGACATCATAAATAATGGTATATTATCACTAGCCGCATTTAAAATCCCACATAATGAATTTGCCAGTCCAACATTGACATGCACCATTGCCGCCTGAGGCTTGCCCGTTGTCAGGTAATAGCCATGCGCCATTGCTACAACTGCCGTTTCGTGGGGTACAACTAAAGGCTTCGGAAAGGGCATTTCTTCCTCTGACCCTCTAACATAACCCTCAATGATTGAGGCAAAATCGGTTCCGGCGTTTGCAAATAAATAGTCAACCCCATGGAGTTTAAGCCGCATTAGCAAAGCTTCTGCAGCCGTTCTTGGCGTTGGATATTTTTTCATCTCAAATTTCCTTAATTTATAAATTTATTTCGTATGATGGTTTTATCGAAAATACCGTTTATCTTTAGGATCAATTCACCTCAATGATTTTAAATAATCATTATATCGATCTTGCATTCTATTCTTTATGCCTAAGCCATGCACTAACATTGCCTCATACTCATCTTCCATAATTAAACTACTAATTCCAGCCTTGAAACTGGGCAAACCTTGGGAGCGTAACCACCAAGATTTTATACTAGGACGATCCTCGATCCAAATATCTAAAAGGCTGAGATAACTTAAACGGGCTACATAAGGCATAAGATTTATATCAGCCAAAGTATAATTATCGCCCAAGACCCAATTCCGTCCATCCGACAACGTTTCATCTAAACGCTTAAATGCCTTTTCGTAAGCTGCGATCGCATGAAGTACAAACATTGAATCTGGTCCATCATTATAGGTTGAAAAAAATCTGTCTTTTCTCCTAGGATCTCCAATATTTTTAAAACGAAGTTGCCTCTTTTCTTCTGTTAAATTTTTCATTTTATGTCGGAACATAGCAGAAAAACTGATCTCTGTTGTTCCTTCATGCAACCCTTCATCAACCATTTTACTCCAAAGTCGCATTTGATAACATTTGTAAGGGTCCTTGGGCACCAGTTCTGGTTTGGGAAACATTGAATCCAGGTATTCACAAATCAAAGTGGACTCATTGATAGCACGCCCATCATGCACCAGAGTTGGAACAACGCCTTTAGGATTTAGCTTTAAATACTCTGGCGAATATTGCTCGCTCTTAAAGAGGTCTATTTCTCGAGCTTCCCAATCAAGTCCTTTCTCTGCTAGAGTAATCCTTACTTTTTGCGCGCATACTGAATTTCCAAATTGATATAAAATCATTTAAGCCTCCCAAATCGGCAATACACTATTTTATAAAATAGACTCCCAAAACAAAAGGATTTTATAATCTCAATATTACAAACCCGTGCCTAATTCTTTTTCCTCAGATTCAATTTGATAACCAGAATTTTTTGCTTGCATCTCAATCAACGCGGCAAAGTCACAATCTGTATAACCTTGTCCAATTAAATTCTGAATAATTTCTTTAGTCATAGATGCAACTGGCATAGGTACATCCAGATTACGCGCCGCCGATAGACCTAATTCCATATCTTTGCGGAGTAAAAGAGGTGTAAATGTTGGTGTAAAATCAAGATTTACAAGAGATGGCGTCTTATAGGTAGAAAACATTGACCCCATAACGCTTTTATTAATAAAATCCATGAACGCGTGACGTGGGACGCCACCTTTCTCTGCTAAAACAGTTATTTCAGCAAGAGACTGAATAACAACACCCAAAAATACGTTGTGGCAGATTTTTACCATTCTCGCGAGCTCGCCCTCACCAACATAACTCACGCCCTCTGCAATCACATCTAAAAAAGGACTGGCTTCATCAAAAGCTTCTTTCGACCCAGATGCAACAACACTTAATTTGCCAGCTTTAACAACCTTTGCATTACCACTAACAGGCGCGTCTAGCATAGACGTTCCTACATCATTAGCGAATGCCCTAACTTCCCGAGAAGCTTCCTCAGAGATTGAAGTACAATCAACCAGAAGACCGGGCACATTGGCGCCCTGGGTTAAAACCCCGTTCTCTCCCTTGGTGACTTCAATAAAATCGGCAGGCCCACCCACCATAGTAAAAACAATATCTTTCGAAGCGAGGTCAGAGGGACTGTCTACAATTTGCGCACCCAATTCTGCTAATGGCTCAGCTTTTTCACGAGTTCTATTCCAAACAGAAACATCCACGCCAGCTTTTAATAAGCGTTCTGCCATTGCATACCCCATTCGACCTGCGCCAATCCAACCAACTTTTTTCTCTGAGAGTTTGCCACTTACCATTTTTTTTCCTTTTCCTCAAAATTTAATATTTATGCAATCGATTGCATTTATTATAACATTTAGCTAAAAGAAGAAAAAGCTCTTTGTCTGTGGAAAATCATCACCATGTCTAAACCACGAATTACGCTAAAAGATAT
>Ga0209630_10001537_pt1 | contig 24453 bp, 24 predicted proteins | sample COG_01_FD_184745 | JGI IMG/M metagenome (GOLD analysis project Ga0209630, IMG submission 184745) | Pelagic Microbial community sample from North Sea - COGITO 998_met_01 (SPAdes) (version 2) | ecosystem: Environmental > Aquatic > Marine > Neritic zone/Coastal water | place: Helgoland, sampling... | reverse complement strand
GATAATTTTCAGGAAAAGTAATCGAAAGAGTTTTTTTATCGCCCAAAGACATTCCGATTATTCCGTCTTCAAATCCCGCAACTGCTGTTCCACCACCAATTTCTATGGGATAGTTTTCAGCTGATCCGCCATCAAACTCTTTTCCATCTTTAATACCGGTATAGTCAATTGTTGCTTCATCACCGTGTGCTGCAGGTCGGTCTACTTCATTCCATGTTGCATGTTGTTTACGTAACCCTTGTATCATAATGTCGATATCGACATCCTTTACTTCTGCAGACGGTTTTAAGATTTTTACCTGCTTTAAGTCTGACAATTCAATCTCAGGAAGGACTTCAAAGGTAGCTATAAACTCAAGATCCTCTCCCGGTTTATCTAATTTTGGCTCAATATCTGGAGGACTAGCAGGAGTTACTTTTTCTTTTGTTACCGCCTCATAAAAAGATGCTCTTACTATTTCGCTTACAACTTCTTTTCTTATTCCTTGTCCATATTTTTGGTTAATTACATTAACAGGGACCTTGCCAACGCGAAAGCCATCTATTTTTGCTGTTTTGGCAGTCTCTTCAAGACGTTTTTTTACTTCATCACCAATACGTTGAGCTGGGACTGTAATTGTCATCTTTCGTTCAAGATTAGAAGTTGTTTCAATAGAAACCTGCATAGATGCCTCTCAATAAGTCTATTTTTTAAATTATTAATGGTGCGGACGGAGAGACTCGAACTCTCACACCTTGCGGCACTAGAACCTAAATCTAGCGTGTCTACCAATTCCACCACGTCCGCTAATTATTTAACATTGAAATCTATGAAGATAAACCCCTATAGATAAGGGTGCTGATTCTGCCACAGAGGCATCATCCAATCAACAAAAAGAAAGCATATCCTGACCGCAATAAATATCAGTTTAAATGAAAGATAGGTGACGCGAGAAGGACTATTGACTGGTTGTTATTAATATTCTTTATATCTATATTTTTTTGGCCCGCAGGCAAGAATAACCCAGACTCTTTGTGCGCTATAATACCGTTGCAGCTAATGCTTCCTTCGATTACTAATAGTAATTTATAGTCTTTGCTCACCGATAATTTACAAGGAGATTTAGATGTCAGGGTTAGTCTTAATACCTTAAAATCCTCAAAAACTGCAACCTCTTCAACAATATGATCTGAATCCTTTTTAGTAACCTTAAGCTGCGGGAACGGTTCAACTAACTCAGTCATAATATTTAGAGCCTCCTCAGTATCCCAGTGATTTTGGGTTAAGGTTTTTTGATTAAAAGAAAGTATTAAGCGCTCGTAAACTGGATTTTGGAATTCTACAACCCTGACCCCATGAAGAAGCCCGTGGGGCGTAAGAAGTGGTATTTTTATAATGTCTCCAACTTTAACAGGTAAAATAGATGTAAAGGAGTCCATACGGGCGCGTAACTCTTTTTCCTGGGACAACCAATCATTGGGAATTAAGGTCATCCATTTTGAAATGATACTTGATGGAAGTGGTTCGTTTAATGAAATCCCCTCTGTTGTACGGAGACTATCAAGTCGATCGTCAATAGTTTGTCTAATCTTATAGTATCTCTCAACTGCTTTTTTGTATGCATTATAAAAGTTTCTCTTAGACGAATAGGTATTTATGGTTGCATTATCAAATCCATATCGAACCCCCGCAGATTGTTGAGGCCAGCTGTTTTTGTCTATATCGACCACAACATAAACTTCTTGTTTTTTTTTATGTAGCTCAAAATATAAATCTCCAAATGAAGGATCAGGTAATGGATCTAATATTTTCAGGAGATTAATTTTTTTTTCCTTGTTTGCAGCTAAACGACTTGGTGCTACGGACAAAACCCAGGGAAGCGGAGCATCGTTTGTTCCGTCAGTTACAGAAGAAAAGCCTCTTTTCTCAATTCCGGTATACCAAATCTCTCTCCCCCAAGGTTTTTCTATATCGATTGTTTTAAGAATAAGAGGACCATCTATTTTGAGAATAGGAAGCTTATTGCTGTGTATAAATTTTTCTATTAAATCTAATTTGGGTGATAAAATAGAAAATTTAGCGCATAGAGCCGGATTAGATGATGTAACCGTAAAATATGTGTGGTTATCGCGCCGAAAATAAATGGCTAAGAGCTTAATTATCGGCTGGTCAGCCATGTAGTATTGAACATAATTATATTCAACAGCTAGATAAACGGTTTCTTTGAAAGAATTAGGATCGATAGAAAAAAAATTATCCTCGCTAAACTCTGATCCAAAAGTATCCGTTTTCTCTTTTTCCCACAAGCTAAAGAGCTTTTCAGGGTTATCCGAATCGTGTATGACTAGCAAAAAAACCTCCTGAGCTCAAAAATATTATTCCCGAAATTAAAAACTATAATACTTTGTATTCTCTCTAGCCATTTTTCGCATTTTCGAGGTAGGCTTATATAAGCTTCCTAAATGAGCAAATTTATCAGCTAGTTTACAGAAATTATTGAGGCCTATTTCGTCCATCCATCTAAATAAACCGCCACGAAAGACTGGGAAACCTAATCCATAAACAATTGACATATCGACTTCGGATGGAGAATCTACAATATCCTCCTCAAGACATAAAGCAGCTTCAATGCACATTGGGATCATAAACCTATGAAGTATGGTGTCAGTATCAAATTTATAGTTACTCAAATCACTTTCTTGGGTATATGCCTTTAATATCTGAAGGACCTCTTTATCGAAATATTTTTTTGGTTTTCCTTTATCATCCTCTTCATAACCATAAAAACCTTGTTTATTTTTCTGACCAAATCTATTTTTCTCACATAAAATACGAGTTGGTGAAACATCATATACATCCTTCATTCTATTTGGGTAACCTGATATGATTGTTGCAAAACAACTTATTGCTGTATCGAGCCCTATAACATCGATAAGATAAGCTGGGCCCATCGGCCATCCCCAATCCTCGATAATGCTATCAATTTGTTGGAAATCTGCCCCATCAATTATCATCATATCGAAAGCAAAAATAGCTGGAAAAAGAATTCTGTTCACTAAAAAACCAGGACAATCGTTGACAATGATTGGTTTCTTTCCAAGCTTTATAGCATGAGCTACGGCTAACTCAATAGTTTCGTCAGAAGTTTTTTTTCCTCGCACAATTTCTACTAGTGGCATCACATGCACTGGATTAAAAAAATGCATTCCACAGAATCTATCGGGATGGTTTAAATTGCTTGCGAGAAAATCGATTGAAATAGTTGAGGTATTGGAGCTTAGTATTGCGTTAGCAGGTAATTTATTTTCAATCTCAGCTAGAACCTCAGATTTTATTGTTTTATTTTCAACAATAGCCTCAATAACAATAGTTGTTTTTTTGATACCCTCATAACTCATAGAGGGCTTTACTTTTGACAGTATATTTTTAGCATCTAAATCTGATATTTTGCCTACGCTAATACTCTTAGTTAGTAGCTTTTTTACCTCATTTATCCCCATTAGTAAGGAACTATCACTTATATCTTTCATTAAGACAGAAAAGCCCTTTAATGCGTTCTGATATGCTATACCGCCACCCATAATGCCTGCTCCGAGAACTGTGACATGGCTAACTTTTACCGAGCAATTTTTGGAAAATCTTTTTGCTTTAGAGCTGATATACTGATCATTTATAAAAAGACCCATTAAGGACCTACACTCTGGTGTTTTGGTGAGCTTCTGAAAGGCTTCATATTCAATTGCTTGAGCCTCATCTTGTGATACGTTAATGGTTCTAGAAATAACATCTAGTGCTACAGATGGTGCTGGATAGGAGCTACCAATTTTTGAAGAAATATACTTACTGAAAAATTCCTTAGTCTCTATAATCTCAGTGGTTTCTATTAATAGAGGTTTTTGTTTTTGATCGCGACGTCTTCTGTAGCCTGATTTTTCATCAAAAGCAGCTTTCAAAATATTTAGTGACTCTTCTAACGACATACTAGAATCTATTATAGCGTCTACTGCACCATCCGATAACGCCTCATTAGGCGTCTTATGTTTTCCTGTAATAATCCATTCGAGGGCTTTACGTAATCCTATAATCCTTGGTAAACGAACTGTTCCACCCCAACCTGGTATAATTCCTAACTTAGTTTCCGGAAGGCCCACAACAGCCTTGCTAGTAAGTATTCGAAAATCACAAGCAAGGCATAACTCAAAACCACCACCTAATGCAAAGCCGTCAATGCATGCAACTGTAGGAAAAGGCAGAGACTCAATTTTACTAAATGCCATATTTACTTTGTCAAAAAATATTTTAAGTCGACTGTTATTAGATTTGAATATTTGGCCAAGCTCGTCGATATCGGCACCAGCTATAAAAATACTTTTTGCACTTGAAAACATAAGGCCATTTATGTTTGATTGACTCTCAGCGATTGATAAAACATGTATAAGTTCATCAATAGTAATCTGGTCAAATATATTAATAGGACGCTTTTTTGAATCAAAAATCAGCTCTAAAAAATTTTCATTGACCATTGTTAGTTCTAAAGAACTACCTTTAAAAATAACTTTTTGTGTCATCGGTTCACCCTTGAAAATTTGAGCTTATTAAAAGAATATAATATAAATTAAGAGTAAATAAATTGTGTACTGTAATATGTAATAAAAAACTCTATTCGTTTTTTTTATTTTTTTACCGATCAGTCTTACCTTAAAAATATGAGGGAACAACCGGTTGATTCCACCAACTTTATCTCCATCCATATTTTTGGTGGTGGTTGCTGCCATAAAAATTCGTGAAAAAACTTCGTTTATCCAATCAACTATAAAGAAATTAACGGGTCTTTTTATATCTAAAAATAAAACAATTCTATTTATATCTGTTTTGTTCTCTGCAAAATGAATAAAAGTTTCATCAAAAATTACTGATTCGCCATCTTTCCAATAATACTTTTTACCATCTACAGAAATAAAGCATTCCTCAGAGTTGGGGGTAATCAAACCTAAGTGATAGCGAAAAGAGCCAGCGTAAGGATCTCTATGCTTAACCAATCGAGCACCCGGAGGCAGCATGGCGAACATAGCCCCCTTAACAGATGGAATAGAGTTTATGAGATCTACTGTCTTCGGACATAGCTTATTTGCCGAATATAGAGATGCTCCATACCATTTCAAATAAAATCTTTTCCAGCCTGTTTTAAAAAATGAATTGAATCCAAGGTCATCTTTTTCTTCTGAGGATTTTATATGTGTTTGATTATTTAGCTCAACTGCTTCATCTCTTATTATTTTCCAATTATCCTCTAGCACTTTTAATTCAGGAAAGTTATCGACATTCACATATACAGATTTTTTTATCGTAGAAAAAAAATAGAATAAACAGTTTATAGGTCCAAATAAATTTGAGTGATCACTGATCTTACGGACTAGTTTTTCATGCTGAACAATACCTCTATTTTGTACATAAAAAGCACATAAAATAAAAATCAAAAGTACAAAAATGCCCATAAAAATACCAGTAGTTATTTTACTTTATTTAAATTTAACACAAAGAAAGACGAAAATATTTACCAATAACGTTGTGTTAAACGAAAAAAGACTTTTTTGAGCATAGAAGTGGAAGTTTTTTAAAACTGGGGTGGCTGACGGGGCTCGAACCCGCGACCACCGGAATCACAATCCGGGGCTCTACCAACTGAGCTACAGCCACCACTAATTTGGTTTTTCTTGCTGGATGGCGCGCCCTGCAGGATTCGAACCTGCGACCTACGGCTTAGAAGGCCGTTGCTCTATCCAGCTGAGCTAAGGGCGCTCAACAACTTTTCTTCAAAAAGACAATGGTCGGGGATGAGGGATTTGAACCCCCGACATCCTGCTCCCAAAGCAGGCGCGCTACCAGACTGCGCTAATCCCCGATGTCATTTTTACCCTCAGATTGAGAGGTTGGCATAATACTGACGACGGGCGATCTAGTCAATCAAAAGCAGTTAAAAGCAGTATCTATTCACTTCACATGAGAGACCTGAAATGAGAAGATATAAAAATATACATTTTATTTAACCTTTTTAATTTAGGAGCCACTTACTCCATGAAGACCCAAATACTTGATGGAAAAGCTATTGCCTTAAAAACTGAAGCAGAACTCTTCCAGAGAGTTGCTAATATAAAAGATGTACATAGTGGAAAAATTCCGATGTTAGCAACTATTCTTGTTGGTGGAGATCCTGCATCAGCAACATATGTTCGAATGAAACAAAATGCATGTAAACGAATTGGAATGGACTCTATTGCAGTAGAGATGCCAGAAGATACCACAACAGAAGAACTACTTGAGAAAATCCAATCGTTAAACTCTGATCCATCATGTCAAGGAATACTTTTGCAACATCCAGTCCCCTCTCAAATAGATGAGAGATCTTGTTTTGACAGCATTGATCCGACAAAAGATGTTGACGGTGTTACATGTTTAGGTTTTGGGCGGATCTCAATGGGGGAAAGAGCTTATGGGTCAGCAACCCCACAAGGAATAATGCGTTTACTTTCTGCTTACGAAATTGATATTGAGGGAAAACATGCAGTAATTGTTGGACGGAGCCCTATTTTGGGAAAACCCATGGCAATGATGATGCTCAACAAAAATGCAACTGTTACTATTTGTCATTCTCGAACTAAAGACTTGCCCGAAATTTTAAAGAAAGCGGACATTGTTGTTGGTGCCGTTGGAAAACCAGAATTCATAAAGGCTAAATGGATCAAAGATCGCGCTGTAGTAATTGATGCTGGATATCATCCTGGTGGAATTGGCGATATTGAGCTGAAACCTTTATATGGTGTAGCATCGGCAATAACACCTGTACCTGGAGGTGTAGGTCCAATGACAATCAATACTCTTATTTTCCAAGCAGTAGATTCCGCAGAAAGAAGAATAGAACAGGAAGAATAAAAAAGTTTATTCCTTTCTCCATGTTGTGCCGTTACGAGTATCTTCTAATACAATCCCGTTAGCTAAAAGCTGAGCTCTTATTTCATCAGCCTCTATAAAATTATTATTATTTTTTGCAGCTGATCTCTTAGAAATCATAACTTCTATTTCTGAGTTATGTAAACTTTGTGGGTCATTATCAATAATGCTGCCTTGCATAAATTCGTCTGGATTACAGTCTAAAATTTTTAATATACCCCCTAAAGCCTTTAACTCAGCAACCAAAATAACTGCCGCATCTCTATAATTATCAGACAGAGTATTTATATGGCGAGCTAGCTCATACATGATTGCTATAGCCTCTCTTGTATTAAAGTCATCATCCATAGCCTGAACAAAGAGTTTATAATAACTGCCTTTCTTTAAATTACGGACTGAGAGAGGTTTAATATCAGGAAAATTTCTAAGAGTTATATAAAATCTTTCAAGGCCGGATTTAGCCTCAATTAAATTTTCTTCTGAATAATTTATAGGAGTCCTGTAATGGCTTGATAGTAAAAAATATCTAATGATTTCTGGGTGATACTTTTTTAATACATCTCTTATTGTAAAGAAATTTCCAAGTGATTTAGACATCTTCTGATTATCCACTCTTACTGCACCAGCATGCATCCAATATTTAGCATACTCTTTACCTGTTGCAGCTTCACTTTGAGCAATCTCGTTTTCATGATGAGGAAATGGAAGATCTGGCCCACCTCCATGAATATCGAAAGTTGGCCCAAGACAGCAAGTAGACATTGCAGAACACTCAATATGCCAGCCTGGCCTCCCTATACCCCATGGTGAATTCCAGCCAATATCTTGGTCATCTGTCTTTTTCCATAATGTGAAATCACGTTGATCTAATTTATCAGGATTTGAGTCAATTCGTGCTGTTGAAATCATATCCTCGATGTTACGCCCACTCAATCGACCATAATTTTTAAAGCTACTGACACGATAATAAACATCACCTTTTTTTGATGTGTAAGCAAACCCTTTATCGATTAAACTTTCTACCATAATAATAATTTCATCTACGTATCTAGTAACTCTTGGTTCCATGTCTGGGGGAAGAACTCCAAGAATCGCCTGGTCCTGATGCATTGCATCTATCATACGATTAGTCAAAGTATCGTAAGGCTCATTATTTTCTTTAGCTCTAATAAGAATTTTATCGTCAATATCTGTGATATTACGAACATATTTAAGCTTCCAGTCCTGAGATCTTAGGTATCTAGCGATCACATCAAATGAAACCAACACCCTAGCATGCCCAATATGGCATAAATCATAAACAGTCATGCCACAAACGTACATGCTTATTTCACCCTCAACTATGGGCTTAAAAAATTCTTTCTGACGAGTCAGGGTATTATATATTTGGAGTGCCATAATTTAGTGCATTCAGCCTCAGAGGAGAATAATATAAGTAAGCTCTAATCCTAATGTTCTAGCCAATTTGATCTTAGTGCAATAGTTTGATTAAAGGTAATTTTCTTTAAATCACTATTTTGGTCATCTTTACAGAAATAACCCTCTCTTTCAAACTGATAAGGTTTACCAACTTCTGCTTGAGCAAGGCTTAGTTCAGCTTTACAATTTGTTAAAATTTTTAATGATTCTGGTTCGACTGTCTCAAGAAAATCTCTGCCATTTCCATCCGGTATTGGTTCATGGAATAAACGCTCGTATAAATGAATGTTACAGTCAATATACTTATCGGCTGAGACCCAGTGAATAACTCCCTTGGGCTTAACTCCGTCAGCTGGATCCTCTCCGAGAGATTCAGGCAAAAGAGATACATTAACTTGAATAATCTCACCTTTTTTATTTTCAAGGTAGTCATCTGCCTCAACTACATAACTATTCCGCAATCTGACTCTTTTTCCGAGTGAAAGCTTCTTTTTAAACTTTTTACTGTACTCTTTTTTAAAATCACTTTCGTCAATAAATATTTCTCTTGTAAATGGAAGGATCCGTTCACCCAAGCTCAATTCTGGATGACAGGGTACAGTAAGATCTTCGGAATGATTTTCCGGTAGATTTGTAATTACAACTTTTAAGGGGTTAATGACCACCATTGCTCTAGGTGCACTTTTATTCAACTCATCACGAACAAAAAATTCAAATTGAGAAAGGTCAACCAAGCCATCAGTTTTTGCGACTGCTAAGCTATCACAGAAATTACGAATTGCAATAGGCGGTATGCCGCGACGTCGTAGACCAGAGATAGTTAGCATACGAGGATCGCTCCAACCATCTACAAAGCCAGCATCTACGAGCAATTTAAGTTTTCTCTTGCTAGTGATACTATAGTTCAAATTTAGTCGGCCAAATTCAAATTGACGAGGTTTAGAGGGCACTGGAAGATTGTCAATAAACCAATCATATAATGGTCTGTTGGATGAAAACTCTAGTGTACAAACTGAATGAGTAATACCCTCAATAGCATCCTCAAGACAGTGAGCAAAATCATAAGATGGATATATATTCCATTTGTCGCCCGCTCGGTGGTGAGGTATTCTTTTTATTCTGTATATTACTGGGTCACGAAGATTTATGTTGGGTGAAGACATCTCAATTTTAGCCCTCAAAGTCATAGTGCCTTCCTCAATATCACCAATTTTCATACTTTCAAGAAGTTGTATACTTGAATCTATGGATCGATCACGATAGGGGCTATTTGTTCCAGGTAAAGTTAAAGTACCACGACTTTTTTTCATCTCTTCACTGCTTAGCTCACAAACATAAGCTTTATTTTTTATTATTAGGTGTTTAGCCCAAATATAAAACTGATCGAAATAATCTGAGGCATATCTGATATCACCATCCCATTTAAAGCCAAGCCACCTAATATCCTCAATAATAGACTTTACGAATTCTTCATTTTCTTTTTCTGGATTTGTATCGTCAAACCTCAAATGACACATACCTTCAAACTGCTCTGCTAAACCAAAATTCAAACATATAGATTTAGCATGGCCGATATGGAGGTAACCATTTGGTTCTGGCGGAAACCTAGTAATAATCTTATTGACCACAGATTCCTTTAAGTCATTACTCATTATCTGCTGAATAAAATTGAGTGGTTTATTCTCGTCTGTCATACTGACGGTCCCAATGTTGATTCTCTATGATTAAGAAGTGTTATTAAAAAGCACTAATTATAGCCCTCAGAATGTTCTCTATAAACTATTGAAGTGAGAGTCTTACAAGTTTCTCATGGATGTCTGCTAAATTCGAGAGATAAGACTATGATTAATTCAAACACTAAAGCGATTATATACCTACAATTGTGTCTTGTTTCTTTTTTAATAGGCGATATCTTATTAAAAATTTTATTCGATAGTGTTCCTTTAGGTCAACTTGTATGGTTTCGAACAATTGCATCAATAACTTGTTTGTTTATTTTTATAACCAGCACCGGACGAATACACTTACTTAGAACAAGAAATCTTGGGCAACACGCGCTTAGAGGAATATTTTTTGCTGTAATTAGTATGGGTTATTATCTTGCAGTCAAAAACTTTCCTTTGAGTGCAGTCGCAGCGGCACTAGCAGGCGCACCAATTTTAATTTCTGCGATATCACCTTTTATACTTAAAGAAAAGGCAAATTTAGTCCAGTGGATAGCTACATTTACTGGATTTATCGGCGTTTGCTTGGTTCTCAGGCTAAAAATCTCTGACTTCAGTCTTCTCTACTTATCTTTGTTAAGCCTTCCTTTTGCATATGCTATATTGATTCTATGGGGTAGGAGATTATCAAAAACAGATTCAGATTGGGCGATAAATTTTTATCAATTTATTCCATTATTAATTATTTCAAGCTTCTGGGGGCTCGATCAATTGATCAATGTGAGTAAAATACAGTTTATAAATTTAATGATTTCAGGAGCAGCTGGAGCAATAGGCTTTATGTTTTTAATAACTGCATTTAGGTTAGCGAAGCCTGTAATAGTAGCTCCTTTCGAATATACTTATATCTTAATGGCGCTAACTGTGGATATTATTTTCTGGAATCTTATGCCGGATAATTTTATATGGACTGGAGTTACACTAATTTTAATCTGTGGAATAATTCAGTGGCGACAATCGACACTAGATGAAGCAAAAAAGATCAGAGATTCGTGACACTTAACAACAAATATATAACTTAAGAGGCTTTAAAATTTTTCAAAAAAAAGTATCATAGCGCCATTAAATTCACAGAATAGTAAATAGGGAAATTGATTACATGATTACATTAAACACTAATTTCGGTGACATAGTTATTAAATTGAATTTTGACGATGCGCCACTATCTTCCGCGAACTTTTTACAATACTGTCGTGATGGTTTTTACACTGATACTATTTTTCATAGAGTCATAGGTAATTTTATGATACAAGGTGGGGGATTCAATGAAAAAATGAAACAGAAAGAAACTCGAGAGCCTATTCAAAATGAGGCCGATAATGGGTTATCAAACGATATTGGAACTCTCGCAATGGCTAGAACTAATGATCCACACTCTGCTAGCTCCCAATTCTTTATTAATGTTGCTGACAATAGCTTCTTGAATCATACTGGAAAAAATGCGCAAGGCTGGGGTTATGCAGTATTCGCAAAAGTCATAGAGGGTATGGAAGTAGTAAACAAGATCAAAACAGTCCCTACTGGTAATAGTGGCCCCCATGGCGACGTACCAACTGAGGCCGTCTCTATAATCGGTGTCTCTGTGAGTGATGATTATGCTGACAAATGAGGTCGCTGTTAAAAATTTGATGAAATGTCCTCACTATTAATCTCAGATTTACATCTCTCGCCTTGTCACCCTGAAACATGCGAGGCTTTCTTTAATTTTTTAAGGAATGAAGCTGCTGATTCAACAACTTTATACATACTTGGTGATCTATTTGAAGCTTGGATAGGTGATGATGACCAAGACCCCTTATCCCGACAGGTTATATCATCTCTGAAAGGTCTCACAGATAATGGTGTAGCAGTTTATTTAATGTCAGGAAATAGAGATTTTTTATACGGTAAAAAGTTTGCAGCACAAACAGGTTGCAAACTTTTGCCAGATTGGCATATTTTACAATACCCAAATAAAAGAATACTGTTGCTACATGGTGATACACTTTGTACAACAGATAAACAGTATCAAAGATTTAGATTCATAATCAGAAGTCGTCTATTACGCTTTATGTTAACCAGCCTACCTATATCAATCAGACAAAAAATAGCAAAAAGCTTGCGTTCAAAAAGCATGAAGCTTAATGCCAGTAAACCAGAAAATATAATGGATGTTTCAGTGCCTGAAGTTGAGCGGTTAATGAAAAAATATGACGCAAATATCATGATACATGGCCATACCCATAGACCCAAAAGACATCAACAAAAATATGGGGAAAGGATTGTATTGGGTGACTGGGGCAACAATGGATGGTTTATTCGAATAAACAATGAAGAGAATCTCGAGTTATTGACTTTTAAAATAAAATATTGAGGAAGTTTATCGATAAATCAATCTGCATTAATAATTCTATCAATTAAAGCTGGACCCTTATAAATTAATCCAGTGTATATCTGAACAAGATCTGCTCCAGAGTCTAATTTTCTCTGGAAGTCAGCCAAATCCATTACTCCTCCAGAAGCTATTATAGGAAAATCTTTTCCAACCAGTGACCTTAATGTCACTAAAATTTCAGTTGATAACTCAAGTAAGGGTTTACCACTTATCCCTCCTTTTCCTGATGGATGATTATGTATATTTGAGGTATTTGTACATATTATTCCATCAATATTTTCTTCTAAAATCACTTCAACGAGTTGCTTTAAATAATTATTATCAATATTCGGGGATATTTTTAAAAAAAGTGGCACGTACATATAAGTCTTTGACAATTCGATTTGTTTTAATTTCAGGCTAGATATTAAATCAGAGAAGTATTCTTTATTGAATAGGTCTCTGAGGCCTTCAGTATTAGGTGAAGAAATATTAATTGCTACATAGTTAGCATAGGGGAAAACTTTCTCCAGACAAATCAAGTAATCATCTTTTGCTTTTTTTAATGGAGTATCAAAATTTTTACCAATACTTATACCCAGGGGAATTGATGATTTCCGAACAGAAACTCTTTCAACTAAATAATCAACACCTTTATTGTTAAATCCCAAGCTGTTAACTAAAGCTTCTTTGGAGCTAATTCTGAATAGTCTAGGCTTAATATTCCCTTTTTGAGGGTCTGGTGTGACAGTACCAAGTTCTAGAAATCCAAACCCTAAACTTGCCAAAGCATCAATATAATCACCATTTTTATCTAAGCCTGCAGCAAGGCCTAGTTTATTTTTAAAGGATATACCTTTAAAAATTATATTAGTATCATTATTCTGGGTAACTCTGAAACCCAGCATACATAACAATCTCAAAGAGATTAATCCTAGCTCATGAGAAAATTCAGCTGGAAAAATTTTCATCGCCGAAGTACAGAGAGTTACAAAATATAATACTAATTTTTTAAGCATAGATTTATTATAAGTTCACTATGGTTAGAATAATAAGAAAAGTACGAAAAATATTTTCTTTTCGTAAAATAGTCTAAGTTAAATGTATCTTGTCATCAATTTCTAGGGGCACCCAGAATGGAAGAAAAATTCATCATCCGAGTTTTGTATAAGTAATAGCTCTTGTTTACGCATCACTTTAACACGGTCATCAAAAGAACTATCTGATATTTTTTTAGCTAGATTCAAATAATCTTCAAAATGTCTACCTTCCGATTTGAGTAAAGATAAGTAAAATTTCTTCAAGTCTTTATCAAGATAAGGAGCCAGTTTAGAAAACCTCTCGCAAGACCTCGCCTCAATAAAGGCTCCGACTATCAACGTATCAATCAATCGAGCTGGCTCATATGTTCTAATTTTTTTTCTTAAGCCCGAAGCATATTTGGAGGCATCAATATTGTAGTACTCTATACCTCTAGTTTTCATAATATGAATGACTTGCTCAAAGTGTCGCATTTCTTCGCGAACTAATTTCGACATTTTATTAACTAGATCAAAATTATTGGGGTACCTGTATATCAAACTCAGCGCAGTGCTAGCTGCTTTCTTTTCACAATTAGCATGATCGATTAGTAATTTTTCTTGGTTATTGAGCGCCTTTGACACCCATTTTTTTGATGTTTCACAGGGTAGAAAGTCTATTATTTCTTTTGCGCAAGTTTCTGGCACGAAATTGTATCCTCATTCAAATTTTCTTTGTAAAGATTAACATTGTAAGGTGAAAAATTATAATTAAACCAAAAATTCGCTCATATCTTATCATTATGTAATTGAGGTAGCTTATGAGTAATAACTTATTAACCACAAAATATGTGGTACCAATTACTTCAAAAAATACTTTTTCTATGAATCGAAAATCAGTGTCACTTAGCTGGGTATTTTATAGTAGAATACTGCTCCCATATAATATTGTCCTCCAAAAGTAATGGATTGACTAAAATAAACGATCCATCTTTGAAGACAAATTATAATAAAAGATTAAACTTAATTTAGTATTAATATGTGAGAGATTTGAATGAGCCTATATACAGATTATATGGATGAAATCGATAGCCGTAAAAAGGATCTAGGATTAAATCCAAAGCCAATTGACAGTGCTGATTTACTGGCAGAGATTATTACCCAAATCAAAGATACCGAGAATGAGCATCGCAAAGATTCCCTGAAGTTCTTCATTTACAATACACTACCAGGTACAACTGGCGCTGCTGGCGTGAAAGCACAATTCCTAAAAGAAATTATTCTGGGTGAATCTATAGTTGAAGAGATCACAGTAAAATTTGCCTTCGAGCTGCTCTCCCACATGAAAGGCGGGCCTTCTATTGAAGTTCTGCTCGATCTTGCCCTATCTGATGATGCAGTCGTTGCCAAACCAGCCGCTGACGTTTTGAAAACTCAGGTATTTTTATACGAAGCGGATACTAATCGCCTGATTTCAGCTTTTAAAGCTGGAAATGCCCTTGCCAAGGAGATCCTTAAGAGCTACTCACAAGCCGATTTCTTTACAAAATTACCTGAGATTGAAGAGACCATTGAAATCGTTACTTACATCGCTGGCGAAGGCGACATCTCTACTGACTTGTTGTCTCCAGGTAATCAAGCACACTCACGTGCTGACCGAGAGCTGCATGGCCAGTGCATGATTACCCCCGAAGCTCAGCAGGAAATCGTTGGGTTACAAAAGAAACACCCGAATGCCAAGGTGATGCTAATCGCTGAGAAAGGCACTATGGGGGTCGGCTCTTCACGTATGTCTGGTGTCAATAATGTTGCCCTATGGGCAGGTAAGCAAGCTAGCCCATATGTGCCATTTGTCAATATCGCTCCAATTGTTGCCGGCACGAACGGTATCTCTCCAATCTTTTTGACCACCGTTGACGTTACTGGTGGCATCGGTCTCGACCTGCAAAACTGGGTTAAAAAAGTAGACTTCGAAGGCAATACCGTTTTTGATAATAATGGCAATGCCGTGCTGGAAGAGGCATACTCAGTGGCTACTGGAACTGTGCTTACTATTAACACTAAAAAACACAAGCTCTATAACGGCGCCACAGAACTATCAGATGTTTCTTCTGCATTCACACCGCAAAAGATTGAATTCATGAGGGCTGGTGGGTCTTACGCTGTTGTCTTTGGTAAGAAGCTACAAACCATTGCAGCTAATGCTTTAGGGATTAAACCTGCTCTGATTTACTCGCCATCGAAAGAAATTTCTATCAAGGATCAAGGCCTTACTGCTGTTGAAAAGATCTTCAACAGGAATGCCCTGGGCGTGGCTTCTAGTACCCCACTGCATGCTGGTTCTGATGTTCGTGTCAAAGTGAATATCGTCGGCTCTCAAGACACTACTGGCCCTATGACTTGTCAGGAACTGGAAGCTATGGCCGCTTCTGTGATCTCGCCAAGTGTTGATGGTGCTTATCAATCTGGTTGTCATACTGCTTCAGTTTGGGATAGTAAAGCAAAAGCTAATATTCCAAAGTTGATGTCATTTATGAATAATTTCGGGCTGATCACTGCGCGTGATCCCAATAACTCTTACCACGCTATGACGGACGTAATCCACAAGGTGTTGAATGACATAACCGTGGACGACCGTGCTATCATCATTGGTGGTGACTCTCACACCCGGATGTCTAAGGGCATTGCTTTTGGTGCAGATTCGGGTACCGTAGCTGTCGCACTAGCTACCGGTGAATCAGCTATGCCGATTCCTGAGTCTGTGAAGGTTACCTTCATGGGTGACATGAAGAGCCATATGGATTTCCGCGATGTAGTGCATGCTACTCAGGCACAGATGCTCAAGAAGTTCAACGGCGAGAATGTATTCCAGGGTCGTATTATCGAAGTACAGATAGGCACCCTACTAGCTGACCAAGCGTTCACCTTCACCGACTGGACTGCAGAGATGAAGGCAAAAGCCTCTATCTGTATCTCTGACGATGAAACTCTGATCAAGTCGCTGGAGCTAGCTAAGAGTCGTATTCAGATCATGATCGACAAGGGTATGGAAAACCATGTAGAGATGCTGCAAGGCCTTATCGATATAGCTGATAAGCGTATCGCTGAAATCCAGTCGGGAGAAAATCCTGCTTTGGCTCCAGATAATAATGCTAAGTACTTCGCAGAAGTAGTTATTGATCTAGACCAAATCGATGAGCCAATGATTGCTGATCCCGACGTAAACAATGAAGATCCCTCTAAGCGCTATACCCACGATACTATTCGTCCAGTGTCTTACTACGGCGGTAACAAAAACGTTGACCTAGGCTTTGTCGGTTCTTGTATGGTACACAAGGGCGATATGCAGATCATCGCTCAGATGTTGCGCAACCTTGAAACTCAGGGCGAGATCAACTTCAAAGTTCCGCTGGTTATTGCACCACCCACTTACAATATCGTTGATGAATTAAAGGCGGAGGGTGACTGGGAGCTTCTGCAAAAATACGCGGGTTTCGAATTCGATGATGCCGCTCCTAAAGGGGCCGCTCGTACGCAGTACCAAAATATTATGTATTTAGAGCGACCGGGTTGTAATCTATGTATGGGTAACCAAGAGAAGGCTGCTAAAGGCGACACCGTAATGGCTACCTCTACCCGCCTCTTCCAAGGCCGCGTTGTAGAAGATACTGACGAAAAGAAAGGAGAGTCACTGCTAGCCTCTACGCCAATGGTTGTACTATCAAGCATCTTGGGCCGTATCCCAACCATCGAAGAGTATAAAGCGGCTGTTCAGGGTCTTAACCTGACCGACTTCGTGCCACCTTCGGTAGACCTAAGTGTTGAACCGCAAGCAGTGCCAGTGAGCGTTATCGGCTAGCTTTTAATTTCTAATTAACAGAATGTATCAAGCACTTAAGCATTGAATTTTACTTCTTATCTATATTACGTTGCTTGTTTTTTAGTTCTATTTTTTTCTCCCTGCGATTGGATGTTTGCGATTCTATTGAGGAGCCAAGATGTGCCTCTCCTCTTTTCTTAGCCAGGCTGACCTGTTCTTCTCTATCTGTATAGCGTTTGATTTGTTTGCTGCTATGTTGACCAACACAATAATGGCAACTGATACCTTTTTTGTAATTCTCATGGTTTTTTTCTTCGTTTGTTATAGGCATTCGACATGCATGGCATTGGTCATAGCAACCTTTCTCTAAATTATGATTTACCGTAACTCTATTATCAAAGACAAAGCATTCGCCCCTCCATGTAGAATTGCTCTCAGGGACTTTCTCAAGATAGCTAAGAATTCCGCCTTTCAAGTGAAAAACTTCCTCAAAACCCTGTTGTTTTAAGTAGGCTGTGGATTTTTCGCACCTAATTCCACCCGTACAAAACATTGCAATTTTCTTTTTATCTTTTGATTTCAGATGTTTTTTTGCCTTATCAGGAAATTCTCGAAAATTCTTTGTTTCAAGGTTCACTGAATTAATAAATGTACCAATTTTAACTTCATAGTCGTTTCTGGTATCAACAACTAAAACATCTGGATCAGCAATAAACTCATTCCAGTCATCTGGATCTATATATGTTCCAACTAATTCGTTGGGATTTATATTCCCAATACCCATCGTTACTATTTCTTTTTTCAATTTAACTTTTGTTCTAAAAAAAGGTTGCTCTTTAACATAAGATTCTTTAGCCTCTAAATTTGCAAAACGAGCATCTTTCTCTAACCATTCTATAACTGCATCAACACCCTTTTTTGTACCAGAAATTGTTCCATTAATACCCTCTGGAGCTAACAAAAAAGTACCGAGAACAGACTCGCTAACCATCAAATTATAAAGTGGTGTTCGAAACGATTCAAAATCTGGAAATTTTGCAAAACGGTATAAAGACAGAACAACTATGCGCAAATTAGACTTAGACATGAATTTTCCTGATTGTTTAAACTGCCTGAAGGCTTGGAAAAAATTATATACAACACTTTATCAATATATCATCTATCTATAAATAGAACTTTTGAGACAATATGAGTTATCGACAATTGTCGAAACTCAAATTATTGTCTTTATATAAGTAGTTAAACTGGAATCAACAGCATGGGTTTATTTGCAATACTGGTAATCGCTTTAATAGCAAGCTATTTTTACTATGTTAAGACCAAAAGTACTGATCCTCAGGAAAGAAAAAAACGATTATTTAAGAGCATCTTTTATTTACTAATAATCATTGCTATTGCTTTAGCTCTATCTGGACGAGTTTCATGGATAATAGCTGCTGGTGCAGCATTGATACCTATAGCAAAATTCATTTTTTTATTCCTGTGGAGAAGTCTTCCATTTATTCAAATGTGGATGAGATCCCGAAGGCTTAAAGAAGGCAGGAATACTTCATCACAAAAAAATAATACACTTACTGAATCTGAAGCACTGGAAATACTCGGTCTAGAGCCGGGATCTAGCGATGGGGAAATTGTTCAAGCGCACAGAGAACTTATGCAAAAGATCCACCCCGATAGAGGTGGAAATAACTACATGGCAACAAAATTAAACCTAGCTCGAGATCTGCTATTAAAAAAATGATTGAGTTATGAGGTTTCTTTATTCTTTTCAAAAATTCTTTTGAGGCTTACCAAATCTCTATTGACTGCATTAACCTCGTCCCAAAGAATTTCATTTTCTGCAAGTAGCCGTTTTTTTAAAGCCTCTAGAGCTAATATCTCTTTTTGTATTGAGCATTCAGCATTCATAAAATTTATATATAAAGAAATTATTTTTCTACAAAAAAAAGGAAGGTCTCAATAATGGCTTGATAACAATAATTAAATAAGCAGAATATTAGCTAAAACAAAATTTTCCTGAGTTGACAAGAATTACGTGCAGTATATGCACGCAATGATTAAAAAATTGTTATCAAGTCTTCGAAAGTATTAATATTTACTCAAATATTAATGATCGTGACCTTCGTGTGCCTCATGGACGCTATCGCTCTTTTCTTTCTCATGATCTTTATGATCTTCATGGTCTTCATGGTCTTTATGGTCTTTATGGTCTTTATCAGCTACACGAACCTTATCTGCACCATGATCTGTTCCACAATGTCCACCGTAAGCACTTGATATTGCACCTAGAATAAAAATAAAGAGTGCTATTTGTAGTGTTTTCATATCTTACTACCTTTTCGTTTATTAAAGTTACATTTGCAACTCTTTTATTTTTACTTTTAAGATCACTTTAGTCAAGTCAGCCACTAATCTGGTTTTCATCTTTATAGTTTCTTTAGATGGTATAGAAGTAGATAAAGTATACGAAGATAAGTGCAGTGGTAGTAATACAGACAGACCACAGTTGCAAAGATTGCTAGATAGTATGCGAGAAGGTGATACGATTATCGTACATGATATTAGTAGGCTAGCTAGAAACCTTACTGATTTATTACAGCTAATTGAGCTTATTAATAGTAGAGGTTGTGAGCTCAAGTTTATTAAAGAAGCTATAACTTATAATAGAGAGGATAAGAACCAGAAGTTGATGCTTTCAATCATGGAAGCAGTAGCCACATTTGAAAGAGATATGATAAGAGAGAGACAAGCAGAAGGAATAGCTATAGCCAAAGCTAATGGTGTTTACTTCAACAGAAAGCAGTCCAAAGCTATAAATAAATCTGGTATTATCCAATCATTAAAAGAGGGATTATCAGTTAGGAAGACTGCTAATAAATTTAGTGTTGCTCCTAGCACTGTATCTCGTATTAAGAAAGCAGAACTTGTACTAATATAACCTCTGTTAGTTACGGAATATTTACGGAGCTATAAACAGTATTAACACCGTTTTTGAGTATTATATGATATTTAACAGTTTTAGTCAGATGACCGCATAGCTAAATTATAAGAGGGTTTGAAGACAATTAGCTTAATGTCCTGGTAGCTCAGCTGGATAGAGCAGCCCCCTCCTAAGGGGCAGGTCAGAGGTTCGAATCCTCTTCGGGACGCCAATTAATACATGGGTTTATGAAAATAGACCCTACTCTCCATTGACTTTTCTGTGCAAATCCTTACTTTCTTTTTTATTGATAGGTTTCAAGCGTGAACTTTGAATTCCTACCCTATCTCCACCTGAGTCATACATGGTGATATTTATTAACTTATTCTTTAATGGGTAATTGTTTAAATTCACCAACCTACCGCTATAATTGCCGGAATATAAACAATAAAGGTCTTTTACAATTAAGCCTGATATGTTTGTGTTATGTATTTTTTTGCCATGGGCATTTTTGTTATATGTTTTGGCATTAGTATTAGCCACAAAGAATAATGTGCCGAAGACTAGCAGGAGTGGTATTAATGTTTTCATTTCCTAGTTCATCCTTCTGTGCATTACTTTAGAGGTTATCAGTCATCACGAGCATTCCTATGCTTATCGTTAGTCTCTCCTATTTGCAGACCAAACAATAAAAATACCAGCTAGAATAAGAGTGCCTAAAACTTCTAAAGCATAACCACTTATACCAATAAGATAGGCTAGAATGGCTGCTGTAAAACCTAATAGTATACGTATTGTCATTTCTCTAACTCACCCTTTAGTTTTTCTTTTCATATAATCCTTATTCTTTTAACAATCAAACCAAAACTTAGATTCTAGTAATGACTACAAAGAACCATATTGCCATTCTCTTTGCATACAGTTAGCTATTTATTCTGTTAGCGCTAAGAATATTTAATGTTAACCTATAAATCAGCTTACTTAAGAAAATTCGTTGCATAGCTTTCTAAAAATTTATTTATTTGCAAGGATACTTCTTAGATATTATCTGCCATACAAATTCTTCTGCAGGGATTCGTATTGAAGGAGACTGGGGGGCTTGCTGTATTTTAGACATGACGTATCTTTTGACTTCACCGTGAGGTATGTCATTGGGTACACACCAATTTGGCATTAAACTATAGTATGCTTCTATAGCACCCTCACAATAACCTTTAGCATATCTTGTCTGTTTAGGTTCGCAGGCAGATTGAAGAAACCAAGTCTGCATGGATACTGGAATTCTGTTTGCTATTAGTACAGGTGATAGAACCAATATCCCTAAGGTTATGAAGACTTTAAGTTTGTCTCTCATCTCTGTTTCTCCTATAAAATTCATCTTTATAAGTATTTATCTTATTGGTTATAATAAGTAAACAAATAGCTTAATGTAACCTCCTTAAGGAACTTGAAATGGCCACAGAATCAATAGTCAAATTTATAGTTTTATTTCTAAGCTATTGTTTCGTATACATATCTGGTCGTAAGAAAATTGAGAGATTAGCAAAAAAACCAGATGCTTCAGAGTTCATCAGAAAATATGGTGTTGGATCTTGGTTAATATTTGTATCAGTATTAACTATTGTTGCTAGTGATTACATTATTTAGTTAGATTAATCGATATATACATATCAACGTATTATTTAACCATATGGCTAAATTAAAACTGTTTCTAATTATACTAATCGCATTATTCTGTCTTTCAGCACAGGCAGAAATCATACGAGGTAAGGTAATTAAGATAGCTGATGGTGACACTCTCACTCTTCTCACCGATTCAAATAAAAAAATAAAGATCAGGTTAGCTGGTATAGATACACCCGAAAGAAAACAGTCATTTGGTAACACCGCTAAAAACGTATTAGCTAAATTAGTTTTTCAGAAAGAGATTCAAATAGAAGTGCTCACCAAAGATAGGTATGGAAGGACTGTTGGTATCGTTTTTCTTGATAATCAGAATGTCAATTATGAGCTAGTAAGGAAAGGTATGGCTTGGGCATACAAAAGATATACTGATGATGGGCTGCTCTATAAGCTCGAGGATGAAGCGAAAAAAAGAAGAATTGGACTGTGGGCCGATGAGAACCCCATAGCCCCTTGGGATTGGCGAAGAGGTAAACGCTAACCAACCTCAAAGATAAAGCTAAGAGTATTATTAATCTTGTGATCAGCAGCTTTGATATTTCTAAATTTCATCGCTTATTTTTGTTGAAATGATAATTATTCTCACTTAGAATATATACAAATAAACCTTACTTTGAAAAAAATATATGAATGAATTTATTATCACTTTTAGGGAGTGTCTTGAGGCATGCTTAATAGTTGGAATTATTTATACGCTACTAGAAAAAAATAATTTAAAAAGAGAAATTAAACAACTTTGGTTAGCTGTTATCGCAGCAGTCTTTGCAAGCATAGGCGTCGCTTTCGCTATAAATGTAATTAAAACATCTATCGGTAATGCCTCGGCTCAATCTCTATTTGAGGGTGTAAGTATGTATATCACCGCCATTTTATTATGGTATGTGATATTTTGGCTTTCAAAGCATGTAAGCCAAAGAACAGTTATGGAAGAAAAAACTCAAAAAGCTGTGAAAAATGCTGGTTGGGGGATATTCTTGGTTGTTTTTTTTGCAATTTTACGAGAGGGGTTTGAGACAGCTTTATTTTTAATGGGAAGTTTCAATATGTCTGGCAGTTTCTCATATCTAGGATTCTTTGTGGGTATGACAATTGCTATATTAATTGGGTATATGATAGTTATTCAGGGAAGAAGGATAAATCTTAAATCCTTCTTCCGAACAACAACTTTTATGCTGGTAATTTTTGCTTCTGGAATGGTTGCATATGGGACTCACGAAGTTGAGGAATTTGTTGTAAAAGGCAACCATCTTGAAAAGTTTGGTATAAAAGAAAAGGATCAAATCCCTAGAGTCTGGGATATATTAAAACCCAAGCAGGAAACCGATGAATCATTTTTTTATTCATACAATATAAATGGAAAAGATAAATATACTCATTTATTTCACGATAAAGGCAGAATTGGCGTTTTCTTAAAAGGTTTTTTTGGTTACAACAGTAATCCTAATTACCCTGAAGTAATTCTGTGGCTGATATCATTATTCTTTGGTGTAAGAATGTGGAAAAGATTTTATTTTTAGTAGATAGAGTTAAGCTTATGAAAAAAAATATTTTATCTATCATAATTCTCTCATTAGTGATTGCATATCCTGCGTCCTCCAGCCATCACGGTCATGGTAGTACACATGAGCATGGCCATAAAAATAATGAGCAATCAAAAAAAATAATTACTGATGATAACGAATATCTAACCAATTTAAATTTAATGAAAGGTCATTTATGGGTAGGGATTCAGCTTTATAAAGCTTCTTACAAAGATAATGCCAAAATGCATATGAAGCATCCCAAAAGTGAGCTATATGGGGATATGATCGCAACTTTTAATTATAAAGGAGCACCAGGATTCGCCACTGAATTAGAAGCTCTTGCGTCTTCAGTTGAAAATGAAGAGTCACTACAGACTATCGATAAAAATTATAAAAATTTATTCAAAGCTATTAATAAAAATGAAAAGTTTGTTAATGAAACAAGCGTTTCTATTCAAAAAAAAGTGAAGTTGGTAATTTCGTTACTTAAAATAGCAGAAGAAGAATATGCCGTAGGCATTGTAAACGGTAAGGTTGAAAATAAGTATGAGTATCAGGATGCCTTTGGGTTTACTAATATGGCAAAAAATATCATCGAGGGTATAAACACAAAAGACGAAACCCAACTAAACAGGCTATCAAAAATAATAGCAGCTATAGATACTCTTTCACCCCTATGGCCAGAACTAGCTCCAAATCAAAATGTAGATGGTGATGCCAAAAGTATCCTTAACGTTATAGAGGAGATAAAAAAATTATAGCGCAATCAGGGGCAAGAAAGCTTTTATAATCTCAGATAGATTAACTTGATTCTGTTAAATATATTAATACTTAGATAAATTTTCCTGCATATATTTTTAAGCTTAATATTTCATTAGTTATATCTATAAACTTTAAAATTAGACTCCAAACAATAATCTACTCATTTTGGTTACCCATTGAATTACCTTTTTTTTCTTTTTTAATACTGTATATTTAAACAGTTATTGTGATATATGGTAAATTCATCAGATGCAAGTGGTATGGTTTAAAAGGGATCTGCGTACTTTAGATCATGAAGCGCTA
>Ga0209630_10001535_pt1 | contig 24495 bp, 16 predicted proteins | sample COG_01_FD_184745 | JGI IMG/M metagenome (GOLD analysis project Ga0209630, IMG submission 184745) | Pelagic Microbial community sample from North Sea - COGITO 998_met_01 (SPAdes) (version 2) | ecosystem: Environmental > Aquatic > Marine > Neritic zone/Coastal water | place: Helgoland, sampling... | reverse complement strand
TATAAGTCACTTATATAGATACTTTATTATACACCGAGATTGGTTGAGCAGTAATGTTGTAAAAGCGATACCCCGAATCATTTTTGCTTCTATTGCCATAGGCACTATATTTTATGGGATAGAAATTATAATGGTGTATGTTAAAGAAACTGCAGACATAGGTGGGGAAAAAGATACCTTGTCAAGATTCTTTGGAGGAAGAGATGAGAATATGTCTACTAGCTTTGTTGCCTTGCGGCTCACTTTAGCTATTATCAATAATGCCTTGTTGTTTTTTATTTGGTCTGTAATTTACTTTGGCTACCACTTTTTCGAGAGATCAAGGCAACAAGAAATTGAACGCCTTCAATGGGCAGCATCTATAAATGAAACAGAATTGAATAATTTAAAAGCTCAGTTAAATCCCCATTTCATGTTCAATGCAATGAATAGCATCCGAGCATTAGTAGAAGAAGATCCGGTATTGTGCAAAAAGGCCATTACGCAATTATCGAATCTATTGAGAAATACTTTACAAACAGGAAAAAGGAAAGTGGTTCTTATCGAGGAAGAAATGAAAATTGTGCAAGATTACTTAGCCCTGGAAAAAATTAGATATGAAGAGCGCTTAAATATTGAAATAGAATTAGAAGACGGAATTGAAAAGTGTCTTGTTCCTCCTTTACTGTTGCAAACATTGGTGGAAAACGCTATTAAGCATGGCGTCAGTACGATAATAAAAGGAGGGACCTTAAGAATTGTTGGAGTGCTGAAGGGAGATGAATTACACATTACAATTTTTAATGACGGTAAATACAACCCTAAACCTTCTGAGGTAGAAGGTATTGGGCTCAAGAATTCAATAAAAAGATTGAAAATTTTATACGGTGATAGAGGAAGCATTCAGATAAATAATGTAGGCAACCGAGTTGAAACAAGGGTGATTATTCCCAAGGAAAAAATTAATAGACTTTAAATATTAGGCTATGAGAGCAATTATTATAGATGACGAAAGATTGGCAAGAAAAGAATTAAAATCTTTGTTAAAGGATTACCATGAGATTGAAATTGTTGATGAATGTGCCAGCCCTGAAGAAGCCTTAAAAAGTATAGAAAAACACAATCCAGATTTATTGTTTTTAGATATTCAAATGCCAGAAAAAACCGGGTTTGATCTTTTACAAGAACTGGATAAATCTCCTAAAGTAGTTTTTGTAACAGCCTTTGATGAGTATGCGGTAAAAGCATTCGAAGTAAATGCTCTAGACTATCTAATGAAGCCAGTTGATCCGGAAAGGTTGAAAGAAACAATGGCAAAGGTATTGTCTGAAGATATTGAAGATGAAGAATCGTATGATTTTCCGGATAGAGGAATTTTGTCATCAAATGATCAAATTTTTATTAAAGATGGAGAGAAATGTTGGTTCATACATTTAAAAGATGTTAGAATGTTTGAGTCTGAAGGTAATTACGTTCGAATCTATTTTGAAACATTTAAACCCCTAGTATTAAAATCGCTAAATGGGTTGGAAGAAAGATTGGATCAGAAATTATTTTTCAGGGCGAATAGAAAATATATTGTTAATTTAAAATGGGTTTCTCATATCGAAAACTGGTTTAATGGTGGCCTTCAGGTAGTTTTGAAAGATGGCGAAAAAGTAGAAATTTCGAGAAGACAAGCGGTGAAATTTAAAGCTTTAATGAGTCTTTAATGTGTTAGTCGAAATGTTTAGCTAGTTGGTCGCGGCCTATTTAGTTTTTGTAGAAAATTGCACTGAAGGCTTAATTTAAATAGCGATATTAGCATTCTAATTAAACTTATCCCCAATAATGGAAACTTTTATAACGTCTGCTACAGAAACGACACCATTCTTAAAGCTTGATGCTGGGCTAGGGGAGTTTGTTATCGAAGGAAAGTCTATTCCTAGTGATGCTGAAGGTTTCTATGGTCCTGTTTTACATTGGCTAAATGAATATGTGGATAAACCAAACCTGAAAACGACATTGGCTTTAAAACTAGACTACTTTAATATTTCGTCATCAAAGAGAATTCTTTTCATTTTTTATAAGTTAAATGAGCTTATAGATGCCGGTAATCAGGTTAATGTTAAGTGGTATTTCCACGAAGGAGAAGACGATATGCATGAGGTAGGGCAGGATTTTGCATTTATGGTAAATATCCCGTTTGAATTTATTGAATATTCTCACTACGAATCTTTAGCGGGATAATCTAAGGTTATATCTTTCTCTTTTTTATTCAATACAAATCGCTTTTCGGAGAGTTAAACACATTCGTCTTATTCAGATTGATGCAACTAAGCCTAGCGTTCTCATGAATACCTCAAAATAGGCTTAGAATGAATGAAATTTTGAAGAAAAGAGGGGTAAAAATAAAAAGTCAAAAATTTGGGAAGCTATTTGGCTTGGGTATCTTACATTTGCACAAATTTTCATTGAATGAGAACAGTAGCAAAAATTGAACATCCTAAAATGGATATAAGTATTTATTTACGAGAAAATAAATACATTGTTAAAATCGTTATGGATCAGTATGAACAAGTTTATAGAATTAATGCAACTGATGTAACTGGAATGGATGATATGAAAGCTATGGTAAGTGGAGATTTTTTATCTACTGTCTATATGCGTTTTGTAGAAATGAGTAAGGACTTAAAAGGTGCGTTTAATAATATCAATACATTATCATGAATAATAAAGGATCATTAATAGTAAATAGTATACTAGGGCTAGCAATAATAATATTATTTGTTCTGCAATTTTCTGGAGATACTAAATCAAATGTTACTGCTACTGTAGAAGAAGAAGCACAAGAAGCAGAAAAAGGTGAGCCTGCATCTGTGGTTAAGAAACATCTGACAGATTCAAATAGGGTTGGACTAACAATAGGTTATGTAAATAGTGATACTGTTACAGCAAATTATTTGTTTAGTAAGCAGTTAAATGCTGACTTGATGGCAAAGCAATCTTCAGCTGAAAACAAGCTAAGAAAGGAAGCTGAAAAACTTCAGGCGGACGCACAAAAATTTCAACAAGGAGCACCAATTATGGGGAGTGAAGAATTAGAAAGGACACAAGCAGAACTGATGCAAAGACAGGAAGAGCTTCAAATGCTGGAGTATGAGCTAAGTCAAAAATTACAAGACAAAGGTTATAAAGCAAATTACGATTATATTATGGCTACAGATAAGTACCTCCAGAAAATAGGAAAAGAATTGGGTTACGATTATATTTTCGGATATAGAACAGGTGATTTAGTAATGTATGCGAATCCTGATTTTGACATTACAAAGCAAGTTATTGAATTATTAAATAATGAATATCGTGCCGATAAAATGGCAGACTAGATGTTAATAGCTCAACAAAAATTAAAAGAAAACATAGCAGAGTATATTCTGTATATGTGGCAAGTCGAAGATATGATTCGCGCTTGTAATCTAGATATCGAAGTAATTCAGGAAAGAATTGTCAACTCAATGGTGGATGACGAAGCTATTCGAAAAGAGATTAGGGCTTGGTACGTGGACTTAATTTCTAAAATGAAATTGGAAGGCAAAGAAAAAAACGGTCATTTAAGAGATCTGGATGATCTGTTTATTGAAATAAACTATTTACATGGCACTTTAATTGGTCTTTTGGGTGATGAAAAATACAAAGGTATTTATCAAACCGCAATGCCTTTAATGGAGGATTTTAAAAAAAGAGCAAACACAAATAATATTACAGAGATAGAGGTTTGTTTTAATGGGCTATATGCTAAGCTAATGTTGCGCTTGCAAAATAAGCCTATCACACCTGAAACGGAAGAAGCTTTCAACGCATTTGCTCAGGTGTTGGCTTACCTATCTGTAAAATATAAGTTAATGAAAGAAGGAAAATTAGTTTAAAGATTCTTCCTTTTTCATATTTCATTTTTGTAATGTTTATGTTTTCTCTAGTATCTTTGTCGTAGATGCAAGAAGTTGACGAAACATATTACCCGCCTAAACCCGAGATAGAAGAACAGTCCAAAACGAATATTAATAAGTCATTATTGAGTTTGGGGCTATTTATTTTGATGTTTTATTTTTTGATAGATGATCTTCAAGTTCTATTTTTAGTTGTACTTATTTTGTTTATTCACGAGATGGGACACTTTATTGCTATGAAAGTTTTTGGGTATAATGGTGTAAATATGTTTTTTATACCATTAATTGGAGCAATGGTGACCGGTGAAAAAGACAGGATATCTCAATTGCAAAGAGCAATAATTGTACTTGCTGGACCTGTTCCTGGGGTGTTGATTGGTTGTGGGATAATTGCATATGCTCAAACCATTGGGCATACTGGAGCAGCTTTTGCAGGTTTTATGTTTTTGTTAATAAATGTTCTTAACCTACTTCCGCTAGACCCTCTTGATGGAGGAAAACTAATTGAAACACTTTTCTTTTCTTCAAATGAAAAAATTAAGCAAGTGTTTTTAATTGCCTCAGTTGTATTTATGGTTGTAGCTGGAGTGTTTTTTCAAATGTATCTATTAGCGTTTTTAGGTTTATATATGTCGTTAAGAATTAAAATGGTAAAAAGCCTTTCTGAACTAAGGAAGAAAATAAGTGTATATAAAATTCCGTTGATTAAAACATATGATGAATTGACAGACAAGGAATATTGGACAATTCGAAAAGAATATATACTGAGTTCTAACCTAAACAAAATGATAGACCCAAATGAATATGTAGAATCTCAATTTGAGGATAGGATTGCTATTTCGGTTCGAAATGTTTTGATTACACCTATTGAAAAAGATATATCTGCCACAAGTAAATTATTTTTATTATTGTTATGGGCGGCCAGTCTTATTTTACCGGTTTTATATGCATTGCCTTATCTAGCGGAAATAATACAAAAATTTATTTAGGCTTGAATGTAATAGACTTCATAGAGAGACATAAATTTGGCATACTAGGAACAATTGCTTTGCATATAGTTGTATTTGTTTGGCTCAATATTCAGATTGTAGAGTACGGTGTTTATGAGCCGAAAAATAAAATTGTAGCTGTATTAGATTATACGAATGAGGAAGAACAGCCCCAAGATGAACCAGCAGAAGTTTTAGATGAAAATGGAAAACCAATTGAGAGTAACCTACTAAATGTTGCCGCTAATGCGAATCAAGAAAAGACTACGTATACAGATGAGAGTTTTAGCAAAAGGCGTGCAGATAAAGATATTTGGGAGGAGTTAAAGCAAATGGAAGCTGAGGAATATAATCGCATCAACGAAAATAAAGATACGCCAACAGATAATCCCGAAGATAATAAGGATAAAACGATTGATCCGAATTTAGTGGATGCTGACGCAGAGAAAAACGATGCTGCTTCCTATGGTGCAGATGTGAAAGCCATCGCTTCTTATTTTTTAGAAGGAAGATCTACTAGGAGTGAAAGTGTTCCTTCCTATAAATGCAGGGTAGAAGGAGTCGTTGTAATTGATATTAAGGTCAATCAAAAGGGAGATGTGATTGCACGAACCATTAATGAAAGTAAAACCAATACCCAAAATGATTGTCTTCGTACGGAAGCTTTAAATTATTCTAAAAAGTGGCGTTTCACACAAGACTTTGATGATTCCATGCGTAAAAATGGCTGGATTAAATTTACATATATAGCACAATAAGTTACCAGTAAATTGTTCCATTCCATTACAAAATCCATAAAGGCTTGCTAATCTAAAGAAACTCATTCCTAAACATTGTCCTATTGCAGGTTTAAAAATTATGTTATTTTCGTAGAGTATAAAAACAAAAAATCCCTCTAGTTAAAAAAGACAACTTACCTGATGTTTTTACTATACCAGATGCACAAAAAAGACCTTTAGTAAAAATGAAAGGAGTGTCCAATCTAATAAATAAATTAAAATGTTTAGCACTAACTTTTGGGATTGTTATTCTTTTATTTTCATGTAATTCTTCTCCAAATATCGAATTAGTTAAAACTAATTTAAATGAAGATGAAATTTACGAGTTAGATTATAGTGACTCCTATAAAAACGGATTTATTGTTCCTTCTAAACAAATGCACAACATTGACTCTTTTGAAGTGTCTTTTAAGGTCAGTAATTACAAAGAAGACCAGTTATTTTATAAAATTTACTACCAAAATGAATCCTATAAATTTCCTGAAGCAACTGGCGGCATCCAAAATATTTTAGCGAATGAAAATTTTTATGGAAGCTGGGAAAATACAGAAAGAGCTTTTGAAACAATTAAAACGGAAGATAGTTTAAAAGTAACTTCATTTTTTAGAATCACAGGTAACCCAAGAAACGAAAGTCAGTTTTATGGAGTTAATAGTCATAAAGACCTTATTGCAGAAGAAAAAATCAACTCAATGATGGAACACATAGAATCTAATGAAGTTTGGTTTAGCAGTATTGTAGAAAAAGCAGAAAAGAAAGGCATTAGTGCCGAAATGCAACTAAAATTAGATGCTATTTGGAACTTGTCCAATGATAGTAAAAAAGATCCTGTTAATAATAAGTGGCAACGAAATCTTCGTGTTGGGAAATATAGTTTATTAATAGTAGTAACTAATAAAGAAGGGTTGAAATCTATCCCTAATTACATTCAAAATATTTCTTTACAAAACAAGAATAATGAATTTGTAAATCCTTACTACTATTTTCTTTATGGAAATGGCAAGGCCAACTCCAATACGAATACTCTTTTAATTCAGGACTTTATTACTGTAAAAGCCACACCCCCCATCACAAAAGGTATTTATGTTGATTATAACTCATCACCATTTGAAGACAAAAGTTATTTAAATAAATACGTAAACAACTCTAAAGAGCTATTTTCTTCCGCTTCATTTACATACCATTATTCACATCAAGCAAACACAAAAGCTTTGATGAATGTTCCTGTTAAAACAAATTTTAATAAGGAAGGATATTCTCAAAAAGAATATAACGAAAACTTAAAACTTACCGATAATTATAGAGTTAAAACCTATTTTACTAATTCACTGTCTCCAGGTAGAACATTCGGAATTAATGAAGATAGAAAAGCTCTTTGGTTTAAAAACCCAGGCAATACTACCAATGAATTTAAAAAAGAAAATGTTGGGGTTAAAACAAGACATGGATTTACTTATGGTAAATATACTTTTAAGATAAAAATGGCTAGCTTATTAACTTCAGATAATGTTTGGACAGGTGTTACTAATGCGATTTGGTTAATCTGTGAAAATGGTAAATGGAATACAAGGCGAATATGCAATAAAGGAGGGTTTATGCCATATTACGGTGCAGGGAAAGGAGAGAAAAGAATTCCACAAACAACTTATTCAGAAATAGATTTTGAAATCCTAAAAGCGGCTGAAGTATGGCCAAGAGCATCTTATGGTGATGAATTAGAGCGAGTAGAGCCCAAATCTAACAATGACAAAGTAATGATTGCTTGCACCAATTGGGACATGGCCTGTTTACAGCCAGATAATTTTAGCACAGGGTTAAAACAAATTGCCTACAAAAACAACACATTTAACATTCATCGGTGGGATAATTATTATAATGCTCTTACGTCAAAATTTCCAGAAAAAAATGATGTTTTATTTGGGGGAGAATATTATTATTTTCAAATTGAATGGAGACCTAATGAAATTATTTGGCGAGTTGGTCCAGAAAAAGAAAATTTACACGTGGTAGGATATATGAATGATAAAGTCACCACTATTCCTAACAACCAAATGTTAGCTGTTATTACTCAAGAATTTCATTTTTCAGAATGGTGGCCTATGTCACCATATAAACAAGAAAATATTCCTTTTTCAAAGGAAGATTTAAATGGCATGCTTTATTCTCTGGAGATTGAGTAACTATTAGAGTTGCAAGAAAATGCTATCGAGATATGCATTACGCTTTTTTATCCAATTTTTTAAATAACTTATACTTCCCTTAAAACTTGTTTGATCTTCCTTTCTCCAATTGTTTGTCTCCTTATACGACATCCATTTTTCTGTATTATAATGAATGTCTGATTGTAATAGATTAACCTCTTCGTTAATGGCGTGATTAATAGCTTTTTCTGAGAGTACCGTTTTTCTTAATTCCTTCCATCTGGCCTTAAATGCTTTTTTAAACTTAGGGTTTTGCATAAAATATTGCCACCAAAAAGGAGACGCTTTATCTTTATACATAAATCCTTCTGTTTTATACCCATCATAATAAGATGTAAGCCCAAATGATAAATTCAAATCCCATAATGGATCTGCTTTAAGCTTTCCTCCTCTATCTTTTGAATAAAAAGTACTCAGCCTATAACCATCCACATTTTTGGTCATCTCCATCATTATCATATAATCAATAAAAGACTTCGTCTCAATATAGTCATCCCAATTACCCCCATTTAGAAGAGCTGTTTCAAATGAAGCGATGTATCCTCTAATGAAGTCGCGTTGAGCTTGGGTTAAATTTTTAGACTTAGGATAAACATGTATAAACCATTTCCCAAAGCCACTATCAATGTTAGACTTAAAAGTTGAGGCCCATGCCTCTCCTTTTCCCTTGTCCAATTTAACAATATATCCGCCAGTTATAGAATCTTTATCAATCGTTTTTTTATTCTGTTTTGCAACATTTATCCTGTTTTTTCCTCTTTTAATTCTTTCCACTAAAACATAAATACCTCTATAATCATTATTTATAATCAAATGGAAATATTTTGTTCTAGGAGAATAGTTCTCCATCTTACTGTGTAACTTGTAACTCAATACATTTCGCATTAAACTATAGTCAATAAAGGGCGCATATAACACCCATTCACTTTCTTTTGGAAGACCTAATAAGCTAATCTCTTTTTTACTCAAACTGTCATCGTAAGTTTTAAATAAATAGGATTGTTTAGGGAGTGCTTTTGAGGAACTTCCTCTTATTTTAATTTTTGCTTTTCCTTTTATTGTTGCCGTATCTTTTAGACTATTATTTCCCCCTAAATTATCCACTACAAAAAAATCTGCTACAACTTTAGTGTCATCGGAAAGAGCTCCTTCCGTATTAATATTTATAATAGGTAGCTTGCTTTCAGAAAAAAATGTCTTTACTTGATTAGTGAAGTCAACATGTATTTTCTCCTCTTTTTTACTTGTTGAGTAAAATAATTTTATTCCTAAATTTTCACTTCCTTTTTTAGGCACAGTTTTAAACACCTCAAACCTTATTTTTTCAGTTGTTATTTGGCTAGCATTTAAATAAAAGTTACTTGGGACATTATAAGGAGTAATAGGTGTTTTATATTCTTTAAGTTCTTGTTTATTTAGATTACAAATCTCTCCATACGTTTTATTTGCGATTAATGTATCACCCAAAAATGCTTTAAAATTCACATTCGAAGGAACGCTAATAATTAGTGATTGAGCGTTTTGTGCTTTAAAATTAAATTCTGCAAAAATAATAATAGTGTCATTTCTACTAAGGTTTTCTATATTGACATTTGACCATTGGGTTTCTAATGGGTAATTAAAAATAGTGCCGGAATCTTGCTCTTCATCGCATGAAAGAAAAAACAATAACACTATAATAATTGCTAAGAAAAATTTATTCATTTAGGATAAAAATTATGTTTCCAACATTATCTAATAGTTCTATTTTTTTATTTTCTTTCTTCAATTCTTTCAATTCAATAACTCTAACTCCAAAATCAAAATTAAGGCCTTTCCCTTTTTTAGTTAGAATAATTTCTTCACCTCTTTTTATAATGTACCTAGGAAGGTTTTGAATCCCTCCCTCTACTGTTCTAATTACATAGCCACTTATATCCACACTAAATAGGTTGGGGTTTTTAAGTATATAAAAGTTGTCTTTTTTTGTTATTGTTAAAAAGAAATCACCTGCTAAATACATTCCCATATTTTTTCCATTATTCCCTTTGTTTTTACAAATTGATGAAGATAATAAATGATAATTCCCTCTGCCAGAATTAACAAACCCAGGATTCCCAAAAAGATTACCCTCCCCTTTCATTTGCGTTTTTTCAGCAATTGAAAAAGAAACTTTTACATCCGAATTCTTATCAAACTCAACAACATTTGTGTTTGTACGGAAAAAAATATTGTTTACAGTAGTTGCTTTTCCTCCTACGGTATATTGTTTTTTATTGTTTTTTAGATATGCTTTTATTCCTCTGTTTGTATTTATTATTGTGTTATTTTGGATAAAAGCATCAGAGCTATCTTTAACACTAACTGCTGTTCCTTGATTAATAATCAAATTATTTTTTACCACGATATTAGTAGAAGGACCATATTCTTCTGTTCCAACCGAAATGGCTTTATCATTATTACTTAGCAAATAATTCTCATAAGCGACAACATTTTTGCATCCATTCATGTCAATAGCATCATCTGGAGAATTTTCTACAAAATTTCTATAAATCAACCCTTTCGAAACATTCATTACTTCAATAGCATCCGGAGCATTGTTAAAATACGAATTTTTAACCTCCGTTTCTGCGAAGTTAATATTCATTCCTTCTCCTGTTCCATTGCTTAAAAGCCTACAATTATCCATGGTAAATTTTCCTTGATTTACCCAAATAACAGCTTGGCGATATCCTCCATAAATTAAATTTTTATTTTTAACGTTAAAGGTGGTGTTAGATAACTTAATGTCAGTACCATTTGACCTAAAAACCCCTTCATTAAAAACAGTATTGTTAATCTCGTTAAAGTTTTGTGATCCAATCAAATTAATCTCCCCCCACTGTTTCCCTGCAGGCCTAAATGTAACTTCTTCCCCCTTCTCCCCATTTATCTTTATTTCTCCTTTTACATATACATTTACATCTTCATTTAGAATAATATCTACTCCCTTTTCAATAGATAATTTAACCCCCTCAACAATTGTAATGTTTTTAACAATATGATAAGGCGATCCTTCCTTTTTCCAGACTGTATTTTTATTGATATTACTACTTATTTCAGTTGGGTTTATATATTTAAATGAATTTCTTGTATTATACCCATCGATAATATTTGTTCCATCTGTAGCGCGAATTTTCCAAAAATATTCTCCATAGCCTATTGTTTTAGGAATCTGAAAGAAAGTATCTGTAACATTCTTGATAATTGAAGTTCCTTCTGCTTCAAACAAATAATCTTTGCTGTAATAAACATGATAAGAAATTGGTTTACTTAAGGGACTTGTGGAAGAAGTCCATTTTAATACTGGAGGAGATATTTGTGTTTCTTTAATTTTATGAAGCAAAAACCCTCGAGGAAATGATTTTAATTGATTAACAATGTATTCCACTTGTTGTGAAATAAAAACTCTCTCCTTTTCTAGATAATCTTTCCATTCTCCTACATTCGTTATTTGATCAGAACTATCTAGCGCAACAGTTTCTTCTAGTAGATTCTCTAGTGTGTCAATAATCGGTTTAAATTGTTTACTGTTAAAGACATCCCTCCCTAACTCTTCTACTCTATTAATAATATCACGAAGCCCTTGTTCATCCATCAACACCCTTTCGACTAAGACATTATCTGACAACCATTTATTAGATGATTCATCATAAGTGTATGGTTTCCAATTATAGTAACTCAAAGATTTATCCATGTCCCATGGAAGCATTTGCCATTTATCCGTTCCATAAATATCATGATACATGTAGTAATTATGGTAATAAGTACTCGAATTTTGAATGAGCATATTAACCGCTATAATTGATATCAATTTATCATAATCAAATTTTTGTCGTAAATAATCTTGAACGCCATTAGGAGAAATTGTATCCAAGGTATTGATCAATTCATACAAATCTTGCCAATCAGTATGCTTATTCGTTTTCTTTTCCCAAAGCTTTTTAACGTTATCATAAACGCTTAAACATGCGCCATCTTTAGTCGCCTTGTAGAGGTTTCCTTTGGTGTCTAACCCTCTTTCTTTTAAAAAAGACTTGCCTATGTTTTCAACCTGAAGATATAAACCAAAAAACTTATTGTTAATATATAGTTTTACAAAGTTGGTCGAAAATGTATTCAATCCAGCCTTTTTCATTATCTGTGCTGAAATATATTGTCTTATATATGATTTATCTGTCCATTCGCTATTTAAGTTTATCTCTCGTCTTTCTCCCTCTAACAATTCTCCTTTATTAAAAACAATTTTTAGTGACTTCTTAGCGTATTCTCTTGATGAATCTCCTCTAATTCGCATCTTAGCAATGCGAACAACTCCATCTGCACCTTTAATTTTAATAAGGATATAAGTATTGGGTGTTGGATTTTGATAAATAGCGTCTAAATCTGCTTGATTTAACTCTATTCTAAACTCTTTTACAATTTGCTCTAATACTTCTTCCTTCTCATTTCCACAGGCAAGTAAAATAAAGATAAAAGACAAGATGAAATAAATCTGTTTATTCATAATGCAAAATGATGTGCTTATGCTTTTTAAGTTTCATCAAAGCTATTAAATAAATCATTCTTCTTTACTACAGATTATACAAGATTTTTTTATTCGATTATGTTGTTGTCTAAATTAACTTACCCATCTAATTCTTAAGAAGTGAGTATATTAGGTATTTCTGCATTTTTTATATTTCTATCCACTAAGTTATAGGTAGCCTTCACTAAGTCGTGCTTTAATAAACGACACACTAACAATACATTTGAACCAATAAATTTTGTTTCACTAAAAAATGTATTATGAAAAACTCAATAATAATTATTGCCCTATTTATCAGCCCATCTCTTTTTGGAATTGAAAATGAAGAAATAATAACGTCTAAAGTTAAAAGCGCGACTGTTTTTTTGAAAGGGGCGCAAGTATTCAGACAAGGAAGGACTTCCTTAAAACCTGGAACGAATAAAATAATATTCGATGATGTCTCTTCTTTTTTAAACCCAAAGAGTATTCAGGCTTCGGCATCCAATGGAGTATTGATTTTGGATGTAAAGCATACCATTTTTTATAAAGAACCGAAAGCTCAAAAATCACAAATTATTCCCGAAAGAATTCAAAAAGAGATTAATGGTTTGAACGATTCAATTCTAATTAAGCAGTATGAATTGAATATGGTGACCACACTTAAAAACAACTTTCTCAACGAAAAGAAACTCATTGTTAATAATAAGGTAATGCGGGGAGAAGGGAGAAATGATTCCCTTGAAGTATTGATAAAAGCGGTTAACTTTTACAGAGAGAGATTAGGAGAAATTGAGGCTAAATTATTTAAGGTAAAAGTTAAGGAGCATAAGCTTTCAAATAACTTTAATAAAATGAAAGAGCGATTGGCAGAGTTGAAACGCTATAACCACAATGTAGCACAACCGGTTTTAGCGAACAGAAAGATTCATCGCGTAGTGGTTACCGTAAATAGTGAAATTGCAGCTTCTTCAACGATAAGGGTTAATTACCTTGTTGATAATGCTGGATGGCACCCTTCTTATGATTTGAGAGCAAGTGGAAAAGAGGAAATAAGCCTAACTTACAAAGCTACAGTGTTTCAAAAAACAGGAGAAAATTGGGATAATATCAAATTGACTTTATCTACTTATAACCAAAATTGCAGTTTCACGATTCCTACATTGCCGACCTGGGATCTGTTTGATAAGAAAACAAGGATTCCCCAACATCAATCATTTAGTTCTGGCTACATTTCTTTGGATACTGTGATGATTATGTCTAACGCAAATATCCCGCAAGAAGCGCGTTTTGATAATGGCAAATTACAGTTGGAACAAGCAACACCTGTCGATGATTTCTTAGCGGCACTTTCCAATAATCAAATCCAATCAGCATTAAATAATATAGAATTTAACATTGAGCAGCGTTACTCTATCCAACCAGATGGCCAGGAAGTACTAATGGTAGTGAAAAACGAAAAGTTAAAATCAAATTTTGAATATTTCGGAATTCCGAAAGTTAATACAGACGCGTTTTTGTTAGCTAAAATTACAGATTGGGAAGATATGAACTTGCTGCATGCCAAGGCAAATATCTATTTCAATAATACGTATGTAGGAGAAACCTATTTAAATCCAAATGTGCTGACAGATACACTACAGATTTCTTTAGCTCGAGAAAAAGGGATTGTAACTTCTCGAAAAAAAGTAAGCGATGACGATAAGAAAAACGCATCCGGTAAAAAAGTATCACGCGAAATTACAATTGAGTTAGTTGTAAAAAACAATAAAAACGAGACTGTAAATATGCAGTTAAAAGATCAAATCCCAATTTCTAAGCAAAAAGGAGTAACAGTTAAATCAATTGATTTGGACCATGCAGAGTTAGATGAAACAACTGGATTACTTACTTGGAATTTACAACTCAAGCCAAATGAAACAAAAATCATTTCATTTACTTATAAAGTAGAGTACAATAAAGACATGGACGTGTTGTAAAATTAGGTTCAGACATTCCGACAGGATTGCCGAAGACAAAGAGTGGAGGAATTTTCATGTGTGAACTTCGAAAAGAAGGTTTCTCCACTACCATCGAAATAACATTCTACTTAGCTCATTGGGCGCTAGCGTAATTAATGCTTTTGTTTTGCATACCAAAGAGCTATATTTTCCGTTCTGTATAAAAACTCGAAATAATGAAAATAAAAATAACATTCGCAATAGTCTTTTGTTCCTTACTGTTTTTAAGTTCTTGTTCTACAACGAAAAAGTGTGATGGTAGTAAAGGGGTTAAAACAAATATGGGAACAATGTGATATTAACGAGTTCTTCATTCCTGATCACCACTTTGATCGTTAGGAATGAAGTAAGGAGATGGTACATAAACACACCCTCGTTCAAAACTACTTGATAATCAAGCGTTAATTGCATGGTACTTCCTTAATTTGGTGGTTGCTATGAAAAGATGGGTTTTCTTACTACTTCCGCTAATAATATTTATTCTTCCTTCCTGCTCTGAGGAAGAAAAGAAGGAAGTTGTTTTAGAAATTCCTCCAGAACCTGTTACTAAAATAGATCTGCACTCTCGGTGGGTTGATTCGGTTTATAACACCCTTACACTTGAAGAACAAATTGGTCAATTAATCTGGATTGAGGTGGTTGACTTGAATGATTCAATTACAGATATTCAAAAAGAATTCCCTATAGGAACTATTATATCCAACTCAAAAAAGCATAATTACTTTCAATTCTTTAATAAGTTAGATTCTATAAGAACTCCAGTGTTGTTAGGTACAAATCAATGGCAATTACCATATACATTTGAAAACAATGCATGGAGTCAAAATGAGTTTCTGTCTACACAGAATGGTCACCTTCTATCTTCTATTTACGATTCTACGGTTCACTATTTTCATGACTTAAATATGCACTTAGTCATGAATACTGGAGACAGTACCTTTTACTCTAACTTGAATTTGCTAGATGGTTTTCAAAGCAGAATGGATAGTGTAATTCAGCATCTGTCCGACAGTAATATTTTATCAGTACTGTACAATGCGGATAATTGTACAGATACCAATATTGAATTGAAGGAATTGATTTATAAATCTAAAATTATTATTGATATTAATAATAAAATTCAGAAAGCTGATAATAGCGAAGGACAACTTATAATTCGCGGTCAAAAGTTTAATCACTCAGAAAATCAATATGACACCATCATTGATGTTTTAAAAGCAGGAGAGGAATTTGTGTTACTAAAAAATATTAACGGAGCTAATTTCAAACAACTTCAAGAAGCAATTAAACAGGCCGTCTCAACTAATGTTTTTCATGCAGAAGTTATAGAAGTAAATGTTCGAAAAGCACTAGCACTTAAAGAATGGTTGGGTTTAACGGAAGTATTTAAGGTGAAAGAAGAACACTTTGATAAAAAGCATATTGTCTCTTTACGCTCACAGCAATACCAATTAAAGCATAATAGTCAGATTTTATTGAAGAATGATAAGAAACTAATTCCACTAAAAGACTGGAGTAATACAGGTTTTACATGGTTAAAAATTGGCAAGAAGAAGTTAAATCATTTTACAAAAGCTATCAGAAACTATGCTGATATTACCGCTTCAACTACAACTGTGAAAGGGCTTGCTATAGATAGGTATAGCAAGAGTACTCCACTAATAATTGTTTTAAATGAGCAGCTTGATTCTGTTTCGGGAGAATTGTTTGCGGATAAAGTAAACTTATATGCTGGAAAGCAACAACTTGTAGTTGTAAACTTCCAGTATATAGAGAACCTAAAATATTTTAACGCAATCCCTTGTCTTATTCATGTTTGGAATACGGGTCAACAAAGTCAAGCGTTAGCGGCACAGGCTATTTTTGGAGGAAACCCTATAAATGGAAAACTGGCATTTGATATTGGAGATTTTAGGGCTAAATATGGGTTAACAAGTCCTAAAACAAGATTGGCTTATGCTATTCCGGAAGCAGCAGGGTTTAATAGAGATTCACTTAAAAAAGTTGGTCGGATTGCTAGAGACGCTGTTTACAATCAGGTTACTCCGGGTTGTCAAGTTTTTGCAGCACGCAATGGAAAAGTAATCTATCATCAAACGTTTGGCTATCATACATACGAACGAGATAAATTAGTCAGCAAAAATGATGTATATGACATAGCGTCTGTTACTAAAATTGCTGCAACTACTATTTGTGGAATGAAGATGTATGATGAAGGGCTGTATAAAATTTATGATTCGTTAAAAGACCATTTACCCGATAGCCTTACCAAAACATTAGGATACAAAAGCCGAATGTCGAATACAACTTTTAAGGAGCTCTTTACACACACAAGTGGTTTGCCTTCTGGCTTACCAATATATAAATTCATCGCATATGTAGACAGTGTTATCGGAAAATTCGATAGGTATTATTGCGATGAATCAGATGGTTATTATTGCGTTGAGGTTGCTAAAGATTTTTATTTAGATTCTGCTTATTTAGATAGTTTGTGGATCTCGATGAATAGAATCTGGCCTGGAGAAAAAAAATATAAATACAGTGATGCCAATATGAATATGTTGTATCAATTATTTCGGTCAAAATTGAAAGAGACTTCATTCGATAGATACATGGCAAATCAGTTTTATTCTCCTTTAAAGCTAAGAACAATGGGTTATTTGCCCTTACAATATTTAGATACGTTAATTCATCCAATAACGCCAACAGAGTTTGATACGTTTTGGCGTTATCAATTACTGAAAGGGCATGTTCATGATCCAAATGCGGCTCTTTATGGCGGAGTTGCAGGTAATGCAGGTATCTTCTCAAATGCGAATGATTTGGGCGTATTGTTTCAAATGGTAATGAACAAAGGGGCTTATGGAGGGAAACAATATTTAACTCCGCAAACAATAAAGAAATTTACAAGTCATCAAATTGGCAGTCACCGGGGATTAGGGTTTAATAAGCCAACTTATGAAAGTGTTAGTACGGTAGCTCCAGATTGTCCAACTACAGCATTTGGCCATACAGGCTTTACGGGTATTTGTGTTTGGGCAGATCCCGAAAACGACTTGCTCTTTATATTTGTAAGCAATAGAGTTCACCCAGATCCATCGAATAAGAAAATAGTTACGCACAGTATTCGTAATAGATTACATCAGGTTTTCTACGGTCAGCTTAAATATAGCGGGCAATATAAGAACAAGAAACACCCAGAAGGGTATGTGAAAGAACCTGTTTTGTAGCGCGTAACCAAGTTATAAATATGCGTTATACTGTTTTAAAACAATTCACTGTGAATTTTAATTGGAACAGCCCAATTCTTGATAGGTAATAAACTCTACATTTGAGTAGAATAATTGAAGCGTTAATCTAATGAGAATCATATCGAGTATAATTTTACTATTTGCCCTTAAAACAGTCGTTAGTCAAGGCAATCAACCTGAAGGGTTGTTAAAAATTGAAAAAGTAAAAACCTATTGGGATAAGGCGAGTACGCTTGTTAGAAGTCAGGGTTTTTATAATAAAAGTGGTTATGGGTCGGTAGGTGAGAGAACAGGTCTTTGGCGCTTTTGGACGAAAAAAGGGATAATTGAAGAAACGGTATTTTATTGGATGGGATTTAAGCACGGAAGAACGCAGCAGTTTTATCCAAATGGAAAATTATTTGTTGAAGGATATTATTATTTAGGGATCGAAGATTCCATCTTCAAAGCTTATTATGACAATGGAAACCTGGCAGAAAAAGGCAATTATGCAGGTATTCCAGATACCTTTTTAGAAGATACATCCAATGCAAATTGGGCAATGAAACTGGATCAATTCGAAGCCGTTAAAATTGGCAAATGGGAGTATTTCTTTGAAAATGGAAAACCGATGATGGTGACCAATCATAAAGAAAATGATTCAACCGAATACATGATGGAATATTATGATACTTCGGGAACGGCTACTGTTACAGGGGGTGTGGGGTCAATTATAAATAAGTACTCTACTGGAAAACCAAAGGAAGAAGCACATTATAAGAATGGACTACGAGATGGTGTTTTTAAAGAATGGAATGCAAACGGCACGCTCAAAACAAGGGGTGAATACAAAGAAGGTAAAAGAACCGGACCTTGGGAGTTTCGTTATTTCGTTACCGATCAGATATATCAAGAAATCAATTACGACAATGGATTGAGAAAAGGTGTTTTTAAAGAATATTTACCGGATAGCACATTGGTTTTAAATGGGATGTACGACAATGATTTAAAAAATGGTAAATGGGAATATTTCTTTGAAACAGGAGCAAAAGATATGACCGGGAATTTTGTAGACGATTTGCAAGATGGGAAATGGAGCTTTTGGTACCCAAATGGGCAATTGTATTACGGGGGGAATTTTATCAAAGGGGGTAAAGACGGATTCTGGCAGTTCTTTTACAAAACTGGAGAAACGTGGAAAGAAGGAAGTTATAAAATAAATTTAAGAGAAGGGGAGTGGACAACCTGGTTTGAAAATGGCCAAGAAGCCATGAAAGGAAGTTACTTGCATGATAAAGAAAATGGCGATTGGTCTGCATGGTTTGAAAATGGCCAGTTAAAAGATCAAGGGGCTTACGATATGGCTAAAATGAAAGGGAATTGGATAGGGTGGTATCCAAACGGGAAGAAAAGATATGAAGGCCCATATACCAATGATATGAGAGATGGTAAATGGTCTTTTTGGACAGATAAAGAAGTATTAAAGGATGTAGGAAATTTTAAAGTCTTAAAAAGAAAAGGAGATATCACTTTTTCAAAGGGTGATGGATATGACCAAAGCTTTAGGCACGGGCATTGGAAATCATATAGCGATTTAGATGGGGAGTTGACCAGTGAGGGAGATTACGTTTATGGGAAGCAAGATGGTAAATGGGAGTACTATTACCCAGGTGGAGTAATTGTAGCGCAAGAAAACGCATATGGTGATGGGATGTTAAATGGCGTTTCAAAAACTTATGCCAGAAGGGGAGAGGTTCAAAATGAAATAGGGTATAAAAACAACAAAAAGCATGGTGCTATGAAGGTTTATAACCGAAAAGGGAAATTGATGCTACATGTTGTATATAAAAATGGGGTACGTACAAAAAGTCTTGTTATGAGAGGCCAAGAAGCAAAGATTATGTATAAATATGGCTCCGGAGACAAGCCCAAGAAAAACAAATCTAAAAAAGCCCAAGGAGGCTCCATATTAAGGTAGATTCGGAATACACTTTAAAAATAATTGCTATATTTAACATAGATAATTATTTATGTAAGTCTATGATTAGAACGCTACTTTTACTTTTCCCTCTTCTTCTATCTATTTTTTCCTTTGCGCAAACAGCAACCTTGAAAGGTGTTGTTGTTGATGGGAATACGAATGAAACTTTAATAGGTGTTACTGTTGCTGTGGTAGATGGACCTGGTACTGTTACTAATCTTGAAGGGCAATATTCGCTAAAAGTTGTACCAGGGTCTTATGAGATTAATTATAGATACGTTGGATATGATAATCAAAGCATAAATATAACACTTGCTGCCGGAGAGGTAAAAGTGCTGGATAGAAAAATGCGCGTTAATTCTAGTCAATTAAATGATGTAGTAATATCTGCAGGTAAGTTTGAGCAATCAATTGGAGATGTACCTGTATCTATTGCAATTATAAAACCAGATTTAATGGAATCTAAAGCGACTGTTACTTGTGAGGCTATTTTAGATCAGGTTCCTGGAGTTCAGGTTTTGGAGAATCAAATTAGTATTCGGGGAGGAAGTGGGTTTAGTTATGGTTCAGGAAGTCGCGTATTATTGATGGTAGATGATATTCCAATGCTAGCAGGTGATGCAGGAGATATTAAATGGTCTTCACTTCCAATAGAGAATGTGGAACAGATTGAAGTAATTAAAGGGGCGTCGTCTGTCTTATACGGTTCTTCTGCGTTAAATGGGGTTGTGAATATTCGAACCGCTTATCCCAAAGCAGTACCAATGACTAAAATAAACTTTTCTAATGGGTTTTATATGGCTGGATTTGGTGATCAAAAGGGACGAAAACAAGACGGTACCGACACCATATTTGACAGATCTGACCAGAAATGGTGGGATGGTGGAGGTCCATATTACGTTTCAGGTAACTTTTTGCATTCTAGAAGAATCAAAGAAAACTTTGACTTAGTGGTTGGGGGAAATTTTTATGTGAATGATGGAATCAAAAAGGGAGCAGATGAAAATAGATTTAGGTTTAATACGAATACCAGGTGGCGTTCTAAAAAACATTCCGGATTAAGTTATGGCTTGAATTCAAACTATAATGAGGAAACGGGAAACCTGTTTTTTCTATGGCATAATGCCGATAGTGTATTGATACCGCAGGGAGGTACAGATACTGCTACTACAACATTAAGTGGATATCATTCTTATCGATTAAATATTGACCCATTTATTACTTTTATAGATTCCTCGGGAAGAAAACATTCCTTGAAAGGAAGGTTTTACAACACGACCAATAAAAACAATACAAATCAAGCATCCACTGCAAATTCATATTATGCGGAATACCAATTTCAGCAGCAATATGATAATGGTGTAACATTTACAACAGGTCTGACAAACACATTTACCAATGTTGTTGCCGAATTATATGGTGATCATACTTCTAATAATTTTGCAGTATTTGCGCAAGGGGATTTAAAATGGAAACGATTTAATTTTACTGCAGGCTTAAGAGGTGAGCATTATAGAATAGATACTTCAAGTACATTAACAACGTATTCAACGAAAACAGATACATTTTCTATTCCTGTTAAACCTGTTTTTAGACTAGGAACGACCTATCAACTTGCTGAAGAAACGTATTTACGCGCTTCTTATGGTGAAGGATATCGTTTCCCAACTATTGCAGAAAAATTTATTGCCACAAGTGTTGGAGGTTTAACTCTCTTTCCAAATGCAAATGTGAAAGCTGAAACGGGTTGGAGTGCTGAATTAGGAATTAAACAAGGGTTTAAAATTGGAAACTTTATGGGATACCTAGATTTAGCTGGATTTATTACAGAGTACAAAGACATGATGGAATTTACCTTTGGGATTTATGATTCAACAGGCGCTGAATGGGACACGGATTTAATGGGATATCCATCATTTAGTAATTTAGGTTTTCAATCGCAAAATGTTGAAGATGCTCGAATTATTGGAGGTGAAATTTCTGTCGTAGGAAAAGGGAAAATTGGAAAAGTTGATATCGGAGTTCTTGCTGGTTACACATATATCCTTCCAAAAAGTATTAGAGCCGATTCAGCATATTTAGAAACGTTTAGTGATTATTATACTACTGCAACTGATGCTAACGGTGTTGAAACTACTGTAGCTGACCCTGATGTCATCTTGAAATATAGAAATAGACATAACTTTAAATTGGATATTGAGTTTATGTATAAGAAATTCGCAATAGGAATTAGTAATCGATACAATAGCTTTATGGAACAGGTAGATCAGACATTTACATCTTCGCTTTTAGGGAATCTTATTTTACCCGGTTATGGTGATTATAGAAATGCACGAAGAATGGGAGATTATGTAGTAGACCTTAGAGTAGCTTTGAATGCGTCTAAAAACGCCAAAGTGTCCTTCTTAATGAATAATGCGCTTAACAGAGAATATTCTAATCGGCCTGGAAATGTTTTACCTCCAAGGACATTTATTATACAGTATTCGTTTAAGTTTTAATGAAAAAGGTATTTGCATTATTAGCTGTACTAGTAGTAATTCAATCGAATGCGCAGTTTTTAGATCTGAACATTTTTAAACCAAGAGTAGCTGTTGATGGCGAGTATGTTCATAATACACAAATGAATTCTATGTCATATTGGAATTCAGGAGCTAACGTTCTATTGCCCATAAAAGGAAAGTTGAATTTTGATGTAGACTGGAAACAAGTATTGACCTCCAAATCGATTAAAAATATAATTGGTAATATAGTTCCAAAAGCTTATCAAGTATTTGGGGAGTTAGGTTATCAAAGATATCACTATAACGCACCTTCTTATTTTGGTTCGTTTCAAACATATAAAGCTGGATTAACCGGTGTTTGGCTGAAATACAAAAATAAAAAAGTTAGAACTCTTTTATTGAGTGGTAATGTTAGAGTTACTGAAGGAAAAGCATATGCCAAAGGCATCGCGGTAAATCCATCTCTTTTTGTGGGAACAACTGTGGTTCATAGATTAAAAAACTTTGTTGTAGTTGGTGGTTATGGAAGCTACTTTGGAAATCGTTTTATTGGTGCTCCCGTATTATTGTGGTATCATCGATTTTCAAGAAAATGGTCTTCGACAATGATTCTTCCAGTTCAGGCAAAATTTACTTGGTCCCAGTCTAGAAAATTTAAGCAAGAGTTGGTAGTAAGCTATTTTGGGTTTAGTCACGCAGTAAAATATACACCAGATATGATTGAGCCCATTTATGAAGGCGTTAACTTAGTTTCAGGAATTCGTTTGAGTACACAATCCAAATTAAAAATAGGAAATGCCATTGATCTATATTTTGAAGCCGGTTGGCAAGATTTAACCCAGAGCGGCGTTGTTAATCGATATAAATTGATGGATTATAGAGGTTATGATGGCTCTATTTTCGGTAAAATAAGAGTTGCTATTGCAATTGGGACAGCGCTAATTAAACCAAAGATATTTGATTTTGATATGTAGCGGTTTAAACGTTATTTTTACCGAATGAAAATTGCCATACTGGATAAAGTACATCCTTTAATTGAAGAGGAGCTCTGTGAGAAGGGTTGGCAATGTGTCAATTTGTTTGAAGCGTCTAGAGAGGAGTTGAAACAAACAATTCATTCATACCAAGGCATCATTTTAAGAAGTAGAATCAAAATGGATCATGACTTCTTAAAAGAAGCTACATCATTACAGTTTATTGGTCGGCCTGGGGCTGGGCTCGAAAATGTTGATTTAGACTATTGTGAAGCAAATGGGATAAAAGTATTTCGATCTCCGGAAGGAAATAGAGATGCAGTAGCGGAGCATGCAATCGGAATGTTACTGAGTTTGTTTAATAAGCTTAAAAAAGCAGACACTGAAGTAAGAAAAGGGGTTTGGTTACGAGAGGGAAATAGAGGTGTAGAATTGAGGGGTAAAACAATTGGTATTATTGGATATGGGTATATGGGCAGAGCATTTGCTCAAAGGCTGCTAGGTTTTGGAGTTCAGGTTATTGCTTATGACAAATACCTTCAGGGTTTTGGAGATGAGAATGTTACAGAAGTTGGTCTTCAAACTATTTTCGAAGAGGCAGAAGTGGTAAGTTTGCACACACCGCTAACCACAGAAACAATTGGTTTGGTAAATAGTGCGTTTTTAAAAAAATTCAAAAATCCCATTTATTTTATCAATACAGCTCGAGGTCAGTCAGTTGTTACAAAGGCAATTGTTGATGGAATTAAAGCACAAAGTATTTTAGGTGTTTGTTTGGATGTTTCTGAATACGAGAGCTCTACTTTTACAAAATTAGAAACTGAATCTTTTCCAGAAGAAATGGCGTACTTATACGGTTCAGATAGAGTAGTGTTGACACCGCATATTGCGGGTTGGACGCATGAAGCCAAGTTTAAAATGGCTGATTATTTAGTTAAGAAAATATTGGACGAGTTTAATTAGCCAAAACCAAATCTAGCATTGCTAATTCATAACTTTGCCATGGCACAAAAGAATTTACATTGTGTTTCAGTAATTCTTTTCGAGTTGTTTCACCAATAGAAATTACACGTTGATCACTTATTGAATTTTCCGTATTAAAAAATGCTTCGACATTAGAAGGGCTTGTAAAAACGAGAATGTCAGATTCAGGTAATTTAAAATCAAGTTTTTGAATTGTTTTGTAAACGATTAATTCTGTTACTTGTGTTTTAGGTAATTTTTTCTGAATTGTTCTCACGCTCTTATCAGAAACAGGAAAAAGTACTGAGCCTTTACCTAGTGCTTTTACAAATCGTTTTGCAACTTTTTGTGTATTACCTTTGCCTATGTAATCTGCTTGTGCATATTTTGCTAGCGCTTTTCCAGTAGCTTTTCCAATAACACCAAATTTAGTTCCATCTTTAT
>Ga0209630_10001530_pt1 | contig 24535 bp, 19 predicted proteins | sample COG_01_FD_184745 | JGI IMG/M metagenome (GOLD analysis project Ga0209630, IMG submission 184745) | Pelagic Microbial community sample from North Sea - COGITO 998_met_01 (SPAdes) (version 2) | ecosystem: Environmental > Aquatic > Marine > Neritic zone/Coastal water | place: Helgoland, sampling... | reverse complement strand
TATGAATTCAACATGGATGATCTAGCAGTTGTTACAGAAACATTTGTTCAAGATGACAGTATATTATCTCATATTAATGTTGTTCCAAACCCTTATTATGCATATTCCAACTACGAGGCTACTCGATTAGATAATTTAATTAAAATAGTAAACCTACCGGATCAGTGCACTATTAAAATTTATACTGTAAACGGGATATTAGTTAGAACATTTAATAAGGACAACAACGTAACTCATGTTGAATGGAATTTAAAAAACTTTAAGAATATTCCAATTTCAAGTGGATTATATTTAATTCATGTGGATGTTCCTAATGTTGGTGAAAGAGTGTTGAAATGGTTTGGTGTGATTCGCCCTCCAGATTTGGATAATTTCTAGAAGATTTGATTAAGTTGAAACGATTTTTTTAATAAGAATAGATATGAAATTAAGTAAAAGTATTAGAATAAGTTTAGTAATAGCAGGAATGCTTGTCTCTTCACTTCCTGCATTTGCTGGTAATGAAGATAGGGCTGGGTCGGCTGGAGCTACGGAGTTATTAATAAATCCATGGTCACGTAGTTCATCTTGGGGAGGTGCTGGAGTTTCTTCAGTTAAAGGGTTAGAGGCACTATTTACGAATGTTGCAGGCTTGGCCTATACAGATAAAACGGAAATTATATTTGCTAGAACCAACTGGTTAGGTGGTATTTCAGATATTGCGTTAAATGGATTTGGTTTGGCACAACGGGTTGGTGAGACTGGTGTTGTGGGGATTTCGATAATGTCAATGAATTTTGGCGATATTCCAATTACGACTACCGAATTGCCAGAAGGCAATATTGGTACATTTAAACCAGTTTTTACTAATATTAATTTGGCGTATGCAAGACAGTTTTCTTCTTCTATCTCAGGGGGGTTAAATTTGAAAGTAGTTTCTGAGGCAATTTCTAATGTTAAAGCTTCAGGTGTGGCTATTGATATAGGAATTAGATACGTAACAGGAGAAAATGATCAAATTAAATTTGCAATAAGTTTAAAAAATGTTGGAGCTCCTTTGGAATATAGTGGTGATGGTATTTCATTAGAGATGTTAAATCCGAATACTGGTATTCTTATTACTTCGGAACAACGTGTTTCTTCTTTTGAATTACCATCTTTATTGCATATAGGAGCTTCTTATGACTTCTTGTTAGATGAATCAAATAAATTAACTATGGGATTTGTTTATACTTCGAATTCATTTTCTAAAGATCAATATAGATTAGGTGGAGAATACACTTTTAGTGGTATGAAGCAAGCATACTTTATTGCAAGAGCAGGATACATATATGAAAATGGAATATTTGATAATGTAAATCGAACGAATTCTTTAACGGGTTTATCTGCTGGTTTATCAGTTGATTTTCCAGTTGGAAAGAATGAAACCATGATTGGAATTGACTATGGTTATAGAAACTCAACTTTAGGCGGCATCCACTCTATTGGTGGTCGTATCAACTTAAAATAAGAGATTAAATTATATAAGTAATAGTAAAGAGAGTCCTTTTGGGATTCTCTTTTCTGGTTTAAAGAACTCACCTCTGTTATGTCAAAAATTAATTACTATACTGAAGAAGGTCTTCAAAATCTGAAAGACGAAATTGAACAATTGGAAAAAATAGAACGTCCAAAGTTGTCCGCACTAATTGGTGCAGCAATCGATCTGGGTGATCTTTCTGAAAATGCAGAGTATCATGCTGCGAAAGAATCACAAGGACTTATGGAAGCGCGTATTTCAAAACTAAAAAATGAGTTATCTATTGCCCGTTTAATCGATGATTCTAAAATGGATACATCTAAAGCTTTAATCTTGTCTAAAGTAAAGATAAAGAATATGAAGAATGGAATAGAGGTGGAATATACACTGGTTGCTGGTAATGAAGCTGACATAAAACTTGGTAAAATATCTATAGATTCACCAATAGGGAAGGGGTTGTTAGGTACATCGGTTGGAGATATAGCACCCGTTGAAACACCTAATGGTATCATGGAGTTTGAAATTATCTCAATTTCTCGTTAAGTAAATTACCATGAGTTCTATTTTTTCTAAAATTGTAAATGGAGATATCCCTTGTTACAAAGTTGCAGAAGATGAAAATTTTCTGGCCTTCCTAGATGTAAACCCTGTAGTTAAAGGACATGTACTTGTTATACCTAAACAAGAGGTAGATTATATTTTTGATATAGAAGATGATTTACTTGCAGGGTTAAACCTATTTGCAAAAAAAGTGGCTATAAAGATGAAAAGGATTTTGCCTTGCGAACGGATTGGGGTTACCGTTATTGGACTTGAAGTACCGCACGCACATATTCATTTAATCCCTATAAATAGTATTACTGACATGGACTTTTCTAAACCTAAAAAGAAATTTGATAACTTAGAATTAGAGAACATTGCTAAAAGTATTTCAGCAGCATAATTCTTATTTTGTTCTATCTGGATTGTCCTTAACAAAAGAACCCCATCCTGAATAGTTCTTTTTCCCAGATTCTGGTTTACCTCCTTGAAAGTAGTGGCATACGGCTGCTGCTAGCCCATCTGTAGCATCTAGTTTTTTTGGCAACTCTTTTAGTTTTAATAGTGATTGTAGCATTTTGGCTACTTGCTCCTTACTAGCATTACCATTCCCCGTTATGGCTTGTTTAATTTTCCGTGGCGCATATTCTTGAATTGGTAAATCTCTCGTAAGAACGGCAGCCATAGCAACTCCTTGTGCTCTTCCTAATTTAAGCATGGATTGAACGTTTTTCCCAAAAAAAGGAGCTTCAATAGCAACCTCGTCTGGAAGGTATTCATCAACTAAAAAACTTACTTTTTCAAATATCTTTTTCAGCTTTAACTCATGATTTTCAAGTTTATGTAAATGGATTACACCTGTGCTGATCATTTCCATTTTATTTTTACGAATACGAATAATTCCGTATCCCATTGTTGTGGTCCCAGGATCCAGGCCTAAAATTATTTTGTCGGAAACTATCATCAAAAGTTTAAATTTGCACCTATCGAGCAAGTAAAAATAAATAAGATTCTAATACGTATACTCCAAATTTTAATATTTGTTGGAGCTGGGTACGTTATCTATTCGGAATTGTTGAAGAACAAAGAGAGTTTAAATTTCGATGGCGTATTGAAAGACTTACTTACGTTTAAGGGAATTATGATTCTAATAATTGTTTTTATTGGGCAGTTTCTTAATTGGTGGTTAGAATCCTTAAAATTTCGAGTGCTAATATCAAAAACCGAATCAATCAATAAATGGGATGCTATTAAATCCGTATATGCTGGTAATTCTATAGGAGTTTTAACTCCAAATAAAGTAGGAACAGTTATTGGCAGAGCTTTGTGGTTAAAAGATAAAGACACAGTTTCGGTTGTATCTTCAACTATGCTGGGAAACGCAGCTCAATTAATAACGACTGCTTTATTTGGCTTTATTGGATTTTTAATTGTTGTTTCTTTTGGGTCGCAACTTAATTTTATCAACCATGGATTTCCTATATATGCATTGTTCATCTCATTGTTATTAGTTCTTTTATTGGGAATTTTATTTTTTTACCCTTCTTTTCTCTATAAATTAGCATTAAAGCTGCCTTTCATTAGTCGGTTTGCTCAACGAATTAGTTATTTTGAATATTTTAGAAAGAAAGAATTATTAACTGTTCTTACTTTTTCAGTCCTTAGGTATATTGTTTTTGCATTTCAATTTATCTTATTATTGAAGCTTCTTCATGTCAGCATCACAATTATCTCTCTTGTTACATTTATTTGTGTGTTATATATGATAGTTACCTTTATTCCATCTCCTTTCATGGGTAATTTGGGAACAAGAGAAGCGGTTGTTCTTCTTCTATTGGTAAACTATAACAGTACTGCAGAAGTTTTATCAGCTTCAATTATTCTTTGGGTAATAAATATTGCTTTTCCTGCTATTGTCGGGAGTTTACTATTCCTTTTTAATAAAGTCAAATTAAAACGCGTTTAAAGTGATGTACATTCATGGAATATTGATAGTTATATTTTCGATCTATACAGGTTGGATGCTTGCTTTAATTTACGGTTGGTTAATAAGAAATAATAATAATGTTACTTCCTCAGGTAAGGTTAATAGTTTAACTGTCTTAATTCCTTTTAGAAATGAACAAGATAATATCCCCCTACTACTCAAATCTTTATCAGGTTTACAATATAGTACAGAAGCAGTTGAGTTTATTTTCATTAATGATCATTCAGTAGATAATAGCGTAGATACATTGTTGCTTGGGTTGGAGCATTTCTCCTTTCCGTATAAATTAATATCGTTAGAGGAAAATCATTTGGGTAAAAAAAGAGCTATTGATGCCGGGGTGATAGAAGCGACTCATTCAGTAATTGTTACAACAGATGTCGACTGTGTCCATTCTAAAAATTGGTTGCAAGAAATTAACCTATTAATTGACTCAGGAAGTGAGTTTATTATTGCACCAGTAATAAATAAAAAACAGCCTGGCCTATTATCCAATTTACAACAAATAGAATCTTTGTTGCTTGCTGGGATTACAGTTGGTTCAGCCAAGTTAAAAAATCCGTTATTGTGCAGTGGCGCTAACCTTAGTTACACGAAATCATTGTTTAAGAAACTACAACCCTATAAGAATAATTACAACACATTGTCAGGGGATGATATGTTTTTTCTTGAAAAAACAAATAGGAATGAGGATTGTTATGTTGAAATAAATGCAAATTCTGTTGTTGAAACCGAAGGAGCAAAATCATTTACTGAAATGCTTTCCAGATCGGTGAGATGGGTTTCAAAATCAAGTAAATTAAAAATGTCCTTATCTACTGTTTTTGGGGCTATTGTTTTGATTATTAATTGTTCCATACTATTTATGACAGTACTTATGATTTTGAATAACGATAGCATTGTTTTTTTCATTAAATTGTGTGCCATTAAAACAATTGTAGACGTATTGTTTTTAGTTTTATTGGCAAACAGGTATAACAGATATCAAACGATAATCTACTTTCCAATTATGGTAGTGTTTTATCCTTTTTATTTGTTCTTAGTATATTTATCAACAGTTTTTTCTTCTCCAGTTTGGAAAGGAAGATGAAAAGTAAATGAAAGAGACCAGAGAATATAAAAGAAAAGATTCAATGTATTTTGAAGCTTGGAGAAAGCTTAAAAAGAACCGAACAGCTATGTTGGGTCTGCTTATCATATGTGTTGCTATTTTCATATCTGTTTTGGGAGCTAATATAAGGCCTGACGCTACAGAAGATGCTAATAATCAGAATTCACCAATATCGAGAAAAGCACCAGGATTTAGCGTGACTCAACTATTAGTACGGAAAAACAGGGAATTTGAAAATGTTGGTTTTTTTGGTAAATTATTTTTTGGATATGAAGAAACCAGTTATAAGAATTATCCAATGTATGGATACAAGTTTGATGGCGGAGATATTATTATTGAAGAATATACAGGCTTTGAAAACGAAAAAGAATATTCTCCTCAATATCAGAGCTATCCTTTAGCAGAAGTTTTATATCCGCTTTCTATTTCTAAAGAGGAAAAGTTTAAATTAAACCTTAATGGAACCGTAACTATATGGTTAATAGATGGTACTGAAATAATCAAGGATGTTTCTGAAATGAGAGCAGAAATTGTTGCAAATAATATCGTTGATCAAACATTTTATTTGGGAACAGATAAATTAGGGCGAGATATGTTAAGTCGTCTAATGGCAGGTACTATTATTTCACTATCTGTTGGGTTAATTGCAGTTATTATTTCATTGATAATTGGATTGTTGCTAGGGTCTTTAGCTGGGTTTTACCGTGGTTGGGTAGATGATTTAATTATGTGGTTTATTAATATGATTTGGTCAATTCCCGGCCTTTTACTTATTATATCCCTTACATTAATTTTAGGTAAGGGCTTTACAACTGTTTTTATTGCTGTTGGATTAATTATGTGGGTTGAATTAGCTAGAGTTGTGAGAGGTCAAATATTGAGTATAAGAGAACAAGAATATGTTGAAGCAGGTAGGGCTTTGGGTTACTCAAATGCACGAATAATTTGGAAGCATATATTGCCAAATATTATGGGGCCAGTTATTGTTATTAGTTCTGCCAATTTTGCTTCTGCTATTCTGATTGAAGCTGGTTTAAGTTTTTTGGGTATTGGAGCTCAAATACCAATGGCGTCTTGGGGGGCAATGCTTGAACAACATAAGTCTTATATAATGACTACCGGTAACGAAAGTGCATTTTTAGCAATATTACCCGGTATTAGTATAATAATCCTAGTGTTTGCATTTATGCTTCTTGGAAATGGTTTAAGAGATGCTTTGGATACAAAATCGGCTGCTAGTGTTGCTGGAACTTAAAGTATATTAACTTCTCGTTCCAAATTTATTCCATACTTTTCTTTTATAGACTGTATGATTTCCTCACTTAGGTTGTAAATATCACTTCCTGAAGAACCTCCATAATTTACTAACACTAAAGCCTGGTTTTTATGGACACCATAATTACCTATAGTTTTTCCTTTCCATCCAGCTTGATCGATTAACCATCCAGCTGCAATTTTCATATTTCCTTTACCGGCGGGATAAGAAACTATTTTTGGGAACTTTGCCTTTATACCTTCAAATGAAGCATTATCAATTATAGGGTTTTTAAAAAAGCTGCCACTATTTCCAATCTTTTTTGGATCAGGTAATTTACTCTCTCTAATTTTTGTAACGGCATTACTAACATCTTTTATAGTTGGTTCAGTAATGTTTAATATTTCTAATTCCTGTTCAATTGCTCCGTAAGTGGTGTTCAGTTGATGCTTTTTTGTTAAACGAAAAGCGACTTTAGTAATGACATATTGCCCTTTTTTTTTCCGTTTAAAAATACTTTCTCTATAACCAAATTCACACGCAGCATTGTTAAATCGATGAATTTCTCCAGATTCAATATGATAGGCTTCTAACCATTCAAAGCTATCTTTTACTTCAACACCATAAGCACCAATATTTTGCATTGGGCTGGCTCCTAAACTTCCTGGAATTAAACTCATATTTTCTAGTCCTCCAAGATTGAGGTTTATTGCGTGTAAAACAAAGTCATGCCAAACTATACCGCTACCTCCTGCTAATACAACAGAATTATCATCTTCATCAACTAACTCTATACCGGTAATTTGATTATGCAAGGCAAGACCATCTAAGTTTTTAGTGAATAGGATATTACTTCCTCCACCGATGATTAACAATTTTTCCCGTTGGTAATTTTTATCTGTAAGAATGTTTTGTAGTTCCTCTATGTTGGTAAACTCTCCAAACAGTTTTGCGCTAACGTCTATACCAAAAGTATTGTAATTTTTTAAGGAAATATTTTGCCGAATAATACTCACAAAACAAACCTAATTGTTATTTCTCTTCTGTATTCAAAATAAATTAATCTTTATTCACTATACATGTTTCAAATCTCTATAATAATAGTTTCTATTTGGCGTTTCAAAGTGCTTACTTTGAAGTCGTACAAAATATTTAATATTTGAAAAGAGTAGTAGTATCCGTAATAAATGATTTATCCTTCGATCAACGAGTCGATAAGGTTTGTTCTACACTGACAAATAATGGTTTTGATGTTTTGTTAATAGGGAGAAGACTCAAGAGAAGTTCGCCTGTATCAAGAAATTATCAAACTTCTCGAATGAACTTACTGTTTACAAAAGGAGCTTTGTTTTATGCTTTCTTTAACCTCCGCTTATTTTTTAAGTTACTATTTGTTAAAGCTGATATTTTTCATGCAAACGATTTAGATACATTACTAGCAAATAGGTGGGCAAGCAAATTGTGTAGAAAGCCTCTAATTTATGACAGCCATGAATATTTTACGGGTGTTCCCGAAATTCAGGACAGACCAAAAGTTAAAAAGGCTTGGGAGAAAATCGAAAAGTCTATTTTTCCAAAATTGAAATACATATTTACGGTTAATCAATCAATTGCAGACCTGTATAGAAACCAGTATAATAAAGAAGTTCAGGTACTTCGAAATGTTCCCACAAGTGATAACTTAACAAAGACTAAATCGCGAGCTGATTTGGGAATCCCAGTAGATAAAAAAATTGTACTTGTACAAGGAACAGGAATTAATATAGATAGGGGAATTGAAGAGTTATTAGAAGCAATTGCTATAATGGATAACACGGTTTTGTATATTGTTGGATGTGGTGATGTTTTAAATCAGTTAAAAGAACGTAGTGAGGGCCAAGATTTACATAATAAAGTTGTTTTTGTTGGGAAATTACCATACAATGAAATGATGCAATATACTTTTAATGCCGATGTTGGAGTAACTTTAGATAAGGATACGAATATTAATTATCGCTTTAGTTTACCCAATAAAATATTCGATTATATTAAAGCTGGATTGCCTGTTTTGTCTAGTGATTTGGTAGAGTTAAAGAAAATTATTAATCAATATGAAATCGGAGTTATTACGGTGGATCACTCTCCGGAAGAAATTAAGAAAAACTTATTAGCTATATGGGATAATGAGCATATATTTTCCCAATACAAAGAAAATACAAAACAAGCAGCGCAAGAATTAACTTGGGAAAAAGAAGTGAAAACGTTGTTGGAAGTTTATAAAAACCTGTGAAAGAACAACAACTACATATCGTATCGTTTGATGTGCCGTTTCCTCCAAATTATGGAGGAGCAGTTGATGTGTTTTATAAAATTAGAGCACTCTACAAATTGGGAGTAAAAATTCACTTGCATTGCTTTGAGTATGGAAGAGGAAAGCAAAAGGAATTGAATAACTATTGTGAATCAGTTACTTATTACCAACGCGATAAAAGTAAATCCAAATTATTATCGAAATTACCCTTTATAGTTGCTACTCGCAAGAATGAACAGTTGCTTAAAAACCTAAATAAAAATGATTATCCAATTTTAATTGAAGGTTTGCACAATTGCTGGTTTTTGGGTGAACTGAAACCTTCGAAACGTTTTGTGTCTGTTCGGACGCATAATGTTGAGCATGATTACTACAAAGGTTTGGCAAAAGTCGAAAAATCGTTGTTTAAAAAACAATTTTTTCTTTCTGAAGCAAAAAAGCTAAAAGCTTTTGAATCGGTTTTGAAAAAGGCAGATTTATTACTTTCCATATCTCCAAATGACACCGATTATTTTCATTCTAGATATAAAAATGCAAAGTACTTACCTGCTTTCCATTCCGGGGAAGAGGTAACCGCTAAAATTGGAAGAGGGGCCTTTGCACTATATCACGGTAATTTAGGAGTTGGAGAAAATAATGAAGCTTCTCTCTATTTAATTGATGTTTTTTCCAAGTTGGATTACCCTTTGGTTTTGGCAGGAAGTGATCCAAGTAAAGAATTAATTAAAAAAGTTAGTCAATCCAAAAACGTAAACTTAAGTAGTAATATTTCTTTTACAGAAATGGAAACTTTAATAGCAGATGCACATATTAATATTCTTCCAACCTTTCAGCCAACTGGAGTTAAATTAAAATTAATTTCAGCGTTGTACAAAGGTAGATTTTGTTTAGTAAATAAATATATGGTTGAAAATACTGGATTAGAAGAAGCTTGTTATCAAGCTAATACACCAGCTAAGTTTAGAAAATTAATTTCCGAATTAATGGTTCAAGAATTTAATTTAGAGGGTTTAGAATTGCGGAATAAAGTATTGCTAGATAAATTCAACAACTTGGGTAATGCTGAAAAGCTAGTTGAACTGGTTTTTTAAGATTATTCTTTTTTATGGAGCTACTAACCAATTACTGAATTATATTTCTTTTGGCTTCAAAAAACAACATAGCTAAAATGTATTGAGATATTCACTGACCTCTTTTAGCTGCATAGGAATCCATTTCTTCATTAGCTGAATTTCACCTTCAAAGTCAGTATTGTCATAAAACGGTTCGGCATCAATAGGCCAACGCTCTTCATTCTTTTTTACATAGCTTTTGATTACTGTATAATCCTTATCAATCATAGAGGTTAAGTTTTCTGCAGTAAGTATCCCTTCTTCTACTAACTCCAAAAAACGTTGCTTTAGCCGACTTTTGTATTGTAGCGTACTTGAATTAACTAACCTATTTAAAAGTATATTTCTCTCCCAGTTAATAATACCTGGTAAATGTGGTTCATTATCAGTGTCTCTGCCAAAAGTATTGTCATAATCCCAAAGCGCGAGTTTAAACGGTGTTTTATCAGCTTTTTTATATAAATAGAAGCCTTTTATGACGCCATCAGAATTATGCGTAGATAGCAGAAGAATATGCCAATCGATTATATCATCTAATTGAAAATGTGACTTTATCTTTTTGTCAAATATTGAATCAGGGGCAAAAGCAATAAATTCTCGTAATTCCTCTATTTCTGAAGTTTTGTTTCGCCTAGTTAAATCTGGAAATTTTTGATGATAAAGATCATTTTTTTTATAAGCATTGGTATTTACTATAATTTTAGGGTCAATAAAAACCGGTGGTTCTTTAAAAATACAAGCTGCACTATCTTTTTTGTTTATTTTTAATCTCTTTTCATCCATTCGCTCCATAACAACGTATAATCCATGGTATTTGAAATTTCTGTAAATTTCTGTAAATTCACATTCAGGGGCTTTGTGTTTTGAGTTAAATAATCTAAATAAATCAAATGAAAGTTTGTGGCGGATAAATGATTTATCAAGAAAAGAAGCACCTAATATCCAGTCATCTTCATTCTTTAAACCTGCTAGTTGATGTTTGTTTGTTAATTCAATTGTAAAGTTGTGCTTTGGAAAATCTGCATTTCCTCCTCCTCTTGCTTTTGCTCTAATCTTCTGGAAATAGATGTGATCAATCTGGGGATCGTTGCTTACGTAAGACAGGAATGTGGTTGCTTTATTATTAAAAGGAATGGAACGCCAACGATAGAAGTAGATTTTAGAGAGGTTATTCGGATTAGCATCAAAGAGCTGGGTAAAAAAAATAGACCCAATAACAAGAGTTATTATCAGGGATCCAATTAATAATTTAAATATAGTTTTAAGCATAAAACTGGAACAACAATTTAATTACTAGGCTGGAAAATCTAGATAAGATAACTAATTTAAATAATTTCTTCGAGTTCACATCTAGATGTAGAGCCATAATTAATGTCATTTCCACAATTTTCCTTCGCTTTCTCAAAGTTTTGTGCTTTATATTCATCACTCGAAATGACATTGTCAAAGTGGTCGTAGCACGTACATGTAAAATCCTTTTTACAACTAACAAATATTACCATTAAGGTGATTGTTAAGAATAAATTTTTATAAAATTTCATGGTTTCTATTTTTTTAGGATTTACCACATAAGAAACGAATGAATTTTGATTTAGTTCCTTTTGAATTCAATAAATCTGTTTGGTTTGAAAAGTTTTCAATTAACCCCAACAAGTAGATAACACGTGTTATCTATACTGTGTCTTTACCGTAAATATAGAGAATCTATGGGATATTAAGTTGATAAACGAAATCAGTTGATTTCTAGAATAAAGTCGAGAACTTGATTCTTTACGTTTATTTTAAAAAAAAGGTCAAAGCCTATTCACTTTAAATTCAGGCGCTTCTGCTAAATTAATCTCAGTAACAGCTTCCTCCTCACAACGCAAAGTTCTGGATGGGAAACGTTGCATCATATCGTAATCATGTGTAGCCATCAATATTGTTTTGCCTGTACCACTTATTTCGAAAAGCAAATGCATAATTTCCTCAGTTGTCTCTGGGTCTAAGTTTCCAGTTGGTTCATCCGCCAGAATAATTTCAGGATCATTTATTAAAGCTCTTGCTATGGCAATTCTTTGCTGTTCACCTCCAGATAGCTGATGCGGGAATTTAAAGCCCTTTTCTGTCATTCCAACTTTTTCCAATAATTCAGAGGTTCGTGCTTTCACCTTCTTTTTGTCTTTCCAGCCCGTAGCGCGCATTACGAATTTTAAATTTTCTTCAACAGTTCGGTCGGTAAGTAGTTGGAAGTCTTGAAAAACAATTCCTAACTTTCTTCTTAACGCTAGGATTTTTCTTTTCCGAAGTTTGATTAAATTAAAACCAGCAACAGTAGCATTTCCATCTTTTAACCTTAATTCCCCGTATAGTATTTTAAGCAAACTACTTTTTCCACTTCCGGTTTTTCCGATTAAGTAAACAAACTCTCCTTTTTGGAGGGTTAATTCTACATTTTTGAGTACCAATAATTCCCGTTGAGAGACATTGATATTACTGATAGAAATGCTGTTCTCTGTTGAAGTCAAAATTCAAATATATTGTGTTTATCGAGTATAAAGATGACAATTTATTTTTCTTCGATGTTGATTTATATGCAATAGTTTTAACAGAAACGCGTTAACAATTAATCAAATCAACGCAAACAACACCCTTGCACCTTATTATCTTTAACCTTTAAATTATGATGGGCAAGTTATGTCCTGTTAGAAAATAAATTCTTATGATAGGGATTCGAAAAAGTCTAATTGTGCTACTGGTATGTACTGTCGTCAGTTCCTTTGGGCAAAAAACGGCTATTTATACAGATGCGTATAGAGCATATAATGAAGGCCAAGATCTTTACGATAAAGAAAAATACAGTGCAGCTCAGGATAAATTTAAAGAGGTAGTAAAGCATATTGAAAACAATCAAGATGAAATACGCATAAATAGTGAATATTATTTTGCCATCTGTGCGTTAGAGTTATTTCATAAAGATGCAGAGTTTTTATTGAATCGTTTTGTAACTGAACATCCCGACCACCCAAAAGGGAAATCTGTATTCTTTCAATTAGGGAAACACAATTACCGTTTAAAGAAATCAAAAAAGGTAATCGAGTATTTAACCAAAGTTGATCCTTATGATCTATCTGAGGATGAAAGAATCGAATATTACTTCAAATTAGGATATAGTTATTTTAAACAAAAAGATTTTGTTCAGGCAAAAGGTAATTTTTACGAAATTTTAGAAAAAGAAACTGAATATAAAGCTCCAGCAGTTTATTACTATAGTCACATTGCATATACAGATAAGAACTACCAAACTGCATTAGAAGGCTTTCAAACAATTTCGTGCGAGTCAATGTTTAAATCCATTGCGCCCTATTACATTACGCAAATTTATTATAAACAAGAAAAGTATAAAAAGGTAATTGAATATGCTCCGGTTTATATGGATTCGGTTAGTTCCAAAAGAAAATCAGAATTCGCTAAACTAATCGGTGATGCATATTATTATCAGAAAAAATACAGCGATGCGATTCCTTATTTAATGGAATTCAGAAATGGAGTTAAAGCTACGCGAGTTGATAATTACCAAATTGGTTTTGCTTACTATGGGACTAAAAATTATGAAAATGCAGTTAAATATCTAGGTCGAGCATCTACAAAGAAAGATGCTTTATCTCAAACAGCATATTACCACATGGCAGAATCTTATTTAAAACTAGAAGAAAAAGATTATGCCAGCAATGCCTTTAGAGCAGCGAGTAAACTGGATTTTAACCCTGAGATAACAGAGAATTCACTCTTTAATTATGCAAAACTGGCTTACGAATTATCTTACAACCCTTATGATGAAGCAATAGAAGCTTTTCATGACTACATTGAAATATATCCAAATTCACCTCAGGTTGAAGAAGCTTATGAGTTTTTAATACGGGTTTATATGACGACAAAGAATTATGAGGATGCTTTGGCATCGTTAGATAGAGTGAAAAATAAAGATGATCGGATGAAAGTTGCCTATCAAACGGTAAGTTTTAATAGAGCAGTTCAATTATTTCATAACGGAGAATTTGATAAAGCATTGACCCGATTCAAAGATGTTAAAAGATATCCAGTAGATAAAAAGATGAACGCAGAAAGCCTATTTTGGATTGCTGAATGTAAATACCATAAAGGAGAACTTGATGATGCTATTGCTCAATATAGTGAATTCCGAATGGAACCAGGAGCAGCTCTTACATCTGTTTTTCATCAGGCGGATTATAATATAGGATATGCTTATTTTTTGAAATCTAATCCGTTTACTTATAATAGAAAAAAGACGATTACCTCCACCGAGAGAAGTGCTCATTTACATAGTAGCATTACGGCATTTAGGAATTTCGTTTTATTAGAGGAAAACGTAAAGAATAAACCTTTGATTGATGCATTCTTAAGATTAGCAGATTGTTATTTTTTGTTATCAGATGATGTAAAAGCGATTGAATATTTCGATATGGTTATTGAAAAGGGAGAAGGCGATTTATCCTATGCTTACTTTAAAAAAGCAACATCTCAAGGTTATACCGAAGATCATGCAGGGAAGTCTAAAACACTGCAAGAGTTAACCGAAAGATATCCAAACTCTAGCTACCAAATTTTATCTATTCGGGAATTAGCAGATACCTATAAAGCGCAAGGAGAAAATCAAAAAGCCATAGATACGTACGAACAGTTTATTCGTGACTACCCACAAAATAAATATGTGCCAAGAGCCATTGTAAATGTTGGGAGCGTTTATTTAAGTACACAAGAATATGATAAAGCAGAAAAGTATTTGGAAAAAGTGTTGTTTGAATATCCCAATGCAACTTCCGAAAATGAATCTGCAGTCTTATTAATGAAGGACATTTATAGAGGTAGGGATGATTTAGCGGGCTATTATGATTGGCTAGTGGCTCAAGGAAGAGAAGTAGCTCAATCCGAATTAGATTCGGTTTTTTGGGAACCTGTTCAAGATGCATGGGATCGCGGAGATTGTGCCAATATTATTCTAAAAGGAAAGGGATATAATATGAAAGTTGAAAATGGAAGGCATCAAGCTGATGCACATTACTATATGGCTAGATGCATTCATCAAGAAGAAAACTTAGAAGAAGCGCTTTTACATTATAACAGTGTTATTGATAAGGTAAATAATAATCATTATGAAAATGCACTAAAATATGCGGGTAACATTAGTTATTTTCTAAGTGATTATCACCAAGCAATTGGTCATTATTCAACGCTAGAGAAAGTCGCAGCCTCAGAAGAGAATATTCGAACTTCTGTTATTGGTCAGATGCGAGGGTTTTGGAACTTAAATAATTATCAGTCCGCAATTGCTTACTCTAACAAGACACTGGTGCTTAGTAACCTTGATGAAGCATTAGAAATTGAGGCATCACTTATAAACGGGCTTTCGTTAAAAGAAACGGATAGGCTGGATGAGGCATATGAAATTCTTATTGCTTTAAGCGAAAATACGAAGAGTATAAAAGGAGCAGAAGCGAAGTATAATGCAGCAGAAATATTATTCGAACAAGAAAAGAATGATGAGTGCGAAATTACTATTATGGAGTTGGTAAAGCAAAAACCAACTTACGGTTACTGGATAGCTAGAGCGATTATTTTGTTAGGTGATAATTTCATTGTAAAAGAAGATTATTTCAACGCAAAAAGTAGTCTGCAAAGTGTTATAGATAACTATGATGGAAAAGATCAGGCAGAGATTGTGGTGTTAGCTCAATTAAAAATTGATTATATCATTGATTTGGAAAGTCAAGGTGAAAAGTCAATAGAGAAAGAAGATGTGGAAATTGACTTTGAAGGTTTAGATGAAAAAGATAAAAAACTTTTCGAGGATGAATTGGAAGAGGAGAAGGAGAAACAATACAAAGAACCAAATAACTAGATGATGAAAACAGCATATATATTAATCGTTGTGTTTTTTTCAATTGGTATCCAAGATGGAGTTTCTCAAGACGGGGATTCCGATGTTTATAGTGGTACCGATTCAGCGACACGTACAACCGTAAAGTCGAAAAAGATAAGCATAATGCCGCAATCAAAGGATTCTGTAATGGAGATTCCTAAGCTTCAGTATTACTTGGAACCTGTGCAGCACGATGTGTCATTTGAAGTACAACAAATTAAGCCGGCAAGATTAAAAATTATTGAGCCTTTAGATAAATTATATTCAGGCTATGTTAAAGCGGCAATAGGAATGTACACTACTACTTATTTAGAAGGATATTACAATTCTATGCGTTCCAAAAAAAGAGCTTGGGGAACGAACATACTCCATCATAGCTCTTTAGGCAACATAAAAGACCTTGGCGTTAATAAGTTTAATGACAATCATTTAGGGGGCTATTACAAACACTTTTTCAAAGAACACACGCTTAAAACATCTTTAAATTATGATAGAAATAGTTTTCATTATTATGGGTTTGATGCAACGAACACCTTAATTCCAGAAATATATAGAACTACTGCGGATACGATAAAGCAAGTTTATAATCTAGTTTCGCTTCATACGGAGCTTAAAAGTATGCTACGAGATAGTGCCAAGCTTAATCACCACATTGGCTTAGATTATAATTTTTTAAATGGTTTATCTAAAACAAACGAACACAATTTAAAGATTGGAGCAAATTTGTTTAAATATATGGGTAAAGAAGAAATTGGAGCCGATGTGATGTTAGATTTTAATGCATTACAACAAAGTATACCTTTAATGACTTCGGATTCAATAGGTGATTCCCTTTTGTCTATAAACGCGAATAATACGATATTCAAAGTAACTCCTTATATTTTCTCAAGAGGTGATAATTGGTCTGTTAAAGCAGGGTTAGGTATTTATGCAAATATTGGAAATACGGCTAACTTTCACTTTTACCCATGTTTAGAGGGGAATTATAGCTTGTTTAATGATATTTTTATACCGTACGTAGGATTGAGTGGAGGTATTAAGAGAAACACTTTTAATTCTATGCGTTTAGAGAATCCATTTATTCTTGAAAATGCTACTATTCAAAACACCAATCAAAAGCTAAAGGTATATGGTGGTATTCGCGGTTCTGTTAGCTCAACAATATCATTCAATTTAGCAGTTGGACATGAAGAGATAGAAGGGTTGCCGATTTTTGGAATGGATTCTACTTACTCTTATGGTAATAAGTTTACGGTATTATATGATACGTTGTCAATAACCACCATTAGTGGTCAATTGGCATATCAGAAACTAGAAAAGCTAAAGGTTTATGGTAAAGTAGAGTATTTCGCTTATGGTTCTGGTAGAAAAGAGTTTGCGTGGCATAAACCTGACTTTCAATTTACACTTTCAGGAACTTATGATTTAGCTGATAAAATTTTAGTTAGAGCAAATGTGTTTATCATAGGCAATAGAAAAACATATAGTTATTCAGCGATTGAAGGAGTAGAAGCAACTAATGATAAATACATTTACAACCTAAAACCATTTGTAGATGCTAATTTAGGATTTGAATATAGGTATAATAAAAAATTATCAGCATTTGTCAACTTCAATAACTTTGCAGGTAAATACTATAAATGGACAGCTTACCCTGTTCAAGGGTTTAACTTGTTAGGAGGAATTACTTTAGCGTTTTAAGATTCAATAGGACTCAAGTTTTTTGAATAAAAGCCACCAGAAACAAAACGCTGTTGGCTTTTTAATTTATGTAGTGTATAACCTTGCTAAATGTTAATAAGTAGTGCATAATGGATCACTAAATCTAGTGTTATAAAGGGGTGGAAATCTTATATTTGGTACTTGTCAAAAAAGCGAGATTAAAAGATGAGTGAAGATAAAGAAAACAAAGATTATTCAGCGGATAGTATACAAGCCCTGGAAGGGATGGAGCATGTTAGAATGCGTCCATCGATGTATATTGGTGATGTAGGTTCTAGAGGATTACACCATTTAGTATATGAAGTAGTTGATAACTCTATTGATGAAGCATTAGCTGGTCATTGTGATAGAGTAGATATATCAATACTGGAAGGGAATGGAATACGTGTTATGGATAATGGTCGAGGTATTCCGGTTGATATTCATACGAAAGAAGGAGTCTCAGCACTTCAGGTTGTTATGACCAAGATAGGTGCTGGAGGTAAGTTTGATAAAGATTCTTATAAAGTGTCTGGTGGATTGCATGGTGTTGGTGTATCTGTTGTTAATGCACTTTCAATAGATTTAAAAGCTACAGTTCATAAGGGTGGAAAAATATATATCCAGGAATATAAGCAGGGGAAAGAACAGTATTTAGTAAAAGAAGGTGGAACTACCGATTTAAAAGGGACAGAAGTTATCTTTTTTCCAGATCCAGAAATATTTGAAACGTTAGAATATCAATATGATATTTTGGCTACGCGGATGCGTGAATTGTCGTTCCTTAATAAAGGATTGACGATTGTCATGACAGATGAAAGAGCCGAGGCTAAAGATGAGGAAGGAAAATCACCGATTGAGACTTTTTATTCTGAGAGGGGCTTGCCTGAGTTTGTTGAGTTCTTGGATGGAACTAGAGAAAAGTTAATTCAAAAAGTTATTAGCATTGAGGGAGAAAAGAATGGTATCCCCGTAGAAGTTGCTTTAATTTATAATAATTCTTATGCTGAGAACATTCATTCTTATGTAAATAATATTAATACGCATGAGGGAGGAACGCACCTTTCTGGTTTTAGAAGAGGTTTGACAGGGACATTAAAAAAGTATGCTGAAAAATCTGGAATGCTTGACAAGTTGAAATTTGATATTTCTGGTGATGATTTTCGAGAAGGTTTAACAGCTATTGTTTCTGTTAAAGTTCAAGAACCTCAGTTTGAAGGTCAAACCAAAACAAAATTAGGAAATAGAGAAGTTACTGCTCCAGTTAGTCAAGCAGTAAGTGAAATGTTAAACGATTATTTGGAAGAAAATCCAGATGATGCAAGACAGATCGTTCAAAAAGTTATTCTTGCTGCAACGGCTCGTCATGCAGCTACTAAGGCAAGAGAAATGGTTCAGCGTAAAAACCCAATGGGTGGTGCTGGATTGCCTGGGAAACTATCTGATTGTGCTTCAAAAGACCCTTCAGAATGTGAGGTATACCTTGTGGAGGGAGATTCTGCAGGGGGTACAGCAAAACAAGGAAGAGATAGACATTTTCAAGCAATTATGCCTTTAAGAGGTAAGATATTGAACGTTGAAAAAGCGATGCAACATAAGATCTTCGAAAATGAAGAGATTAAAAATATATATACAGCTTTAGGAGTAAGAGTTGGTACAGAAGAAGATTCAAGAGCGTTGAACCTGGAGAAGCTTCGTTATCACAAGGTGATCATCATGTGTGATGCCGATGTTGACGGAAGTCACATTCAAACTTTGATAATGACGTTCTTTTTCCGTTATATGAAAGAACTCATTGAAAATGGGTATTTATATATTGCTACTCCTCCTTTATATCTAGTTAAGAAAGGAAAACAAAGTAATTATGCATGGAATGACGCTGAGCGGGATGCTTTTGTTCAAGAAATGAAAGGAGCAGGGGCTGATACAAGTGTTGGTATACAGCGTTATAAAGGTCTTGGGGAGATGAACGCGGAACAACTGTGGGATACAACCATGAATCCAGAATTTAGAACACTACGTCAAGTCACAATTGAAAGCAGCGTAGAAGCAGATAGAATTTTCTCAATGCTTATGGGAGATGAGGTTCCTCCAAGACGAGAGTTCATTGAACAAAATGCGAAGTATGCAAATATTGATGCTTAATTGAAGAGGGTTTAAAATAAAAAAAGGGGGATTCATATGAATCCCCCTTTTTTTATGCTTGTTATTCTTATTTTTATCTAAATAATGTGACATTGCCACTCTCAAAAAGAGGCTTGCCATTCTTTAAAACAGCATCCATGCGATAAACAAAGACTCCAGTATTTAGTAACTTCCCATTATAGGTTCCGTCCCATCCCGTGTCCATGTCAAATGATTCAAATACCAGATTTCCCCACTTATCAAAAACTCTAAATTGGATAGAGGAAACCCCGCCTCCCCGAACATATAACACATCATTATTGTTGTCATTGTTTGGAGAAAAACCATTTGGAATGAATAGGGGATTGTAATTTACAGTGATATTTATAGTATCAATAACCATACAGCCTAATGAATCATATACTTCAATATAATAGGTTATATCTTCTCCTGGGGTCGATATCACAGAGCTAGAAAATATGCTATCTAAATAAATGCTCGGAGTCCATATATATGATTCTCCTCCAGAAGTCCATAGTGGAATTTGTTGGTCCACTGTTATGGATGTGTCGTTTGATGAGACAGGAACTGGCATAGATCCAAATATCATAACAGTTGCTGTGTCCATACATCCTTGGTTTCCAATAATATATTGAAATGTATCAGCTACTAAATTGGATGGGTCTAAAATATTTGTGATGACTGTTGTTCCATTATACCAAGTTCCTCCAGTATCTAAAGTGTCGCCAAGGTAATCATAAAGGTCTAGTCCGGTTCCCGATTGGCAAACCGCAGCAGAAGAGTCTTGTCCAGCAGAAGGGTCATTTATGCTAACTGTAATGGTATCCGTCGCTATACATAATGGGTGACCAGTTGGAAAAACACTTAATATATACGTGGCTTGTCCACTTATAGACGAGATAGGGTCAATGATAGAAGCATCCGTTAAACCAGTTGTAGGGCTCCAGTCATATGTGTATACCACTGGGTTTCCATAAGTAGAAGTAAAAGCAGATCCAATCACGGGATTGGGGCCATCTGTGAATATTTGATTTCCGTTACAATCCGTAAAAGTGTAAATAATTTCGCTATCAAATGTTCCAGAAGTGAATACAATCTCCCAAGAATCACCATCATTCAAAGTAAATGTATAGGAAGCGTTAGAACCGGCTGCCATTCCATAGTTTGTTATTACTCCGTTAATGATTACATCAATAGATGCTCCGTTCCAACCATCTCCAAAAGTATCTACCATGTCTATTGTAAATAAACAAGGAGGGGAAGGGGGAGGAGTATTTAATATTTCTCCAGTTAATTGAACTTGTTGCCCAGTGCAAGCACTTGTGTCATTTCCCGCAAAAACTTCTGGACTTGGCTCTACAACGAGGGTAATAGTTGTATCTGAGACACATCCATGGTCACTGGTAATAGAAAATGTATAATCATAGCTTCCAGGAGCAGTATGAGCAACTGTAATTTCGTTTCCATCGCTAGATGTATTTATAATATTGGGCCCGCTCCAACTGGAAGAATCTTGATCGGTTCCAATTGATGGAGTAAAAGAAGTTAAAGGAGGAAATAAACTTGGATCGAAATTAATACCCCAACTAAAAACGAAACCGTCATCAGCTCCCCATAAATCGCAAAATTCGATTTCCCATGTTCCATTAAGATCACATCCAACTAATGCATTCATTGGGTTAATACTTTCATAGGTTCCGGGGATTAAGGATGTAGATCCACTGCTATTTGTGATAGTACTTGTGGTGGAGTTGTCTGCCCAAGTTCCGTTAGTAGCAGCTGGGCTCCAACAGTAGTCCCATCCGATACCCGGAAATTGAGCGCCATCTGCCTGGTCAGGATCACCTAGATTTGTTCCGCCACCATTTTGTTGGTGCAGCACTACATTTTGGCCTGTAGGGCAGGTTAACGAAATTACTAAATCTCCCATAAATGAATGCTCAAAATTTATACATACATCTAATAAATCATTAATGTTTCCAAGGGTTTGTCCCGGAGAGAATGCTGTAAAATCTAAAGTAGTCGTAAAACATTGTCCTACCTGATCAGGGACATATTGAGGTCCTCCCAAGTTCCCATCTGGTACGGCAGTCCATGTTTGTGAATACTGCTCCGGGTGAGCAGTCATTGTAACGGTTTCCCCTATACACATGCTAGTGTCAAATTCTATTGGGTTAAATACAGGTGGAGGAGCAACCCATATGCTTAAGTCGGTTAAATTAGAGTTAATACATCCATTATCATCTATTACATACAGTTGTACATTAAATACACCTGGGTCATTAAATGTGTAACTTGTAGTTGCGCCACTTAAACTATCAATTGTACCGTCATCAAAATTCCAATGGTAATCAACAATGTTAAATCCGGTTTGAGCATATGATGAAGATCCGTCAAAGCTCACGGATTCTCCTATACAAATTTTAGCAATTGTATCAGGGTTTGATATCGCTTGTGCAAATGGTCTTTGACAAGGTGTAGCACAAGTAATTGAGGCAGCAAATACTCCAGTTCCAGCATCATTTGAAGTAAATACAAGGGTTAAACACCCAGTGATGTTAAGTGACGTACAAGTAACAATTGTTCCTTGTAGTTGATTGCCAGAATATGTACCTAATGTTGTAGCACTTGTATTATCACCATCGTAAATAATTATATTGTCTATATTATTTGCAGGCGGAGTAGCTGTATTTGTGTTGTCCAGTGCAAAATTTATAAAATCTAGCGTAATTACATCATTGGCGTTATCAGGGCAAATGGTAACCGTATAGCTTTCATTATTTGAATATCCAGCACCTCCAGTACCTCCTGAATCAAATAAAGTTCCTAAACAAGTTGAAATGTTTCCATCAGTAATGAAAAAATCCTGGGCATTAAATTGCCATGGAAATATTAGTAGTAGAATTATAACAGCGTTTCTCATCATTTAATTTCCTTAACTTTTTCAATGAAATATTCTCTTGAATAGAACACTATTATTTTTCCAGTTTCTCCGAGTTTATAAATTGTAGGATATTTATCCTGAATTTTAATTTCGTAAAGAAGTGGATTGAAATTTTCTATTCGGAAATTTTGCCCATCATCAAATAAATTAGCACCAGCACCTTTAAAGTGAACAGTTCTAAAATCTTTTAAATCCGATAGATCTTTAAAAGAAACATCTTGAACATACCATGAGTGATCGATAAAGTTCAATAAATGGTTGTATTTGTCTGCGTTATTTGAAAATAATTCATGCGCTTTTTCAGCACCTAAATATTCTGTTACCTTAGAGTTTATATTTTGACCAATTGAATTGAAAGCAATAATCAAGACGGCTGCGAATATAATTAATTTCATCAATTATAATTTTCTAGAGTTTTGAGCACCATTTGTTACGTGCATATTTCCCTGGTTAAATAATGTACCATACGTGTCATTAAACTGAAGAGAGAATTCAAAACCACCCATTCCTCCATTAAAGTTTTGCAATTTTCCAATACTATAATCATATGACATACCTATAATAATGTCAGATATCTTTATAACTATTCCTGGAATAATTGCATCCGTATGCCTATAATGCATAGTCATGCCAATATATGCTTCCTTAATAAAACCAGTATACTTCGTGTCCGATTTGAGATAAAATAGGAATGCACTACCTATTGAATATTCAATATGAGGCCCCTGCATTAAGAACATTCCTGAAGGGGCAACACCGATGTGTTTTTCTCCAATTGCAAATAGACTTTTAAAATGTGCATTATGCTTAAAGTATTGTTTGTCTGAATTATTAATTAAAGACAAAGAGGGTCTAGTGATATTATATAAACTGTATCCAATTTGAAAACTTCCTTTATCAATACCAGTCAGATTTTCTGATCTTGAGAAATGTTTCCATAAAAGCCCAACCCCCATGTTAAAAAACACATTACTATTTCCGTTAAAACTTTCATTGGAAGGTAAAGTAGGGTCGTAGGAAGTACCATTATATTGACTGTCCCATTGAATCGCATTGGTATTGTATGATTGCTGGTTATAAGTTCCTTGAATTCCAACGCTTCCTTTATTGTAATAATCCAAGTCGACATGTCCAGCAATAGATAGTCCTACGTTAAGTGTGCTTAGTTTTGCATCACCTTCAGTGTTATTATAGAAGTGTAATCCAGTAGCAAATAAGCCACTTGACCTTTTCATTTTATGTGAAAATATCGGAGCATCAGCAGATGCGTACATGGTGGAATAAACATTTCCCATTGTAGTATGCTGTGAGTGGTACAATAAATTCGCTCTATTGTATCCTCTTCCCATACCTGTGTTAGCAGGGTTCTGTAACAAAGGCGTGCTGTTAAACTGAGAAAACTCAGTGTCCTGTGCATGCGTTGTAAATATTGTCAGTATAGCTATTAAAAGTATGTAAATTCTCATATCTATCTAAACAATGTTATGTTTCCTGTTTTCATCAGTATTTCTCCGTTTTTCAATGTAGCATCCATTCTATAGACGTAAACACCAGTGTTCACAGGTTTCCCATTAAATGTTCCGTCCCAACCTGTTTCAGTATCTAATGTCTCAAAAACTAAACTCCCCCATTTATCAAAGATATGCATTTGAATAGAAGCAACGCCGCCACCTCTAATATATAAAATGTCATTTTCATTATCGTTATTTGGTGAAAATCCATTCGGAATAAAAAGTGGATAGTAAATAACAGTGACCACTATTGTGTCTTCAACACTGCAACCTAAAGAATCTGTGACCGCGATAAAGTAGGTGATGTCATCTCCAGGGGTAGAAATAGGAGTGTCGCAATTTGAACAATCTAAGTACGTATCTGGAGTCCACATATAGCTAGATCCTCCTGATGTCCATAATGGTATTTCTTGATCAATAGAAATTGTTGTGTCATTAGACGAAATTGCAGTTGGCAATTGTAGGCTAATGCCAATAGTTGCTGTGTCTCTTTTCATACAAACAACATCCGTAACTTCAAC
>Ga0209630_10001529_pt1 | contig 24543 bp, 21 predicted proteins | sample COG_01_FD_184745 | JGI IMG/M metagenome (GOLD analysis project Ga0209630, IMG submission 184745) | Pelagic Microbial community sample from North Sea - COGITO 998_met_01 (SPAdes) (version 2) | ecosystem: Environmental > Aquatic > Marine > Neritic zone/Coastal water | place: Helgoland, sampling... | reverse complement strand
AAGTGGAGCCGACATGACTGCTACTATTACTGGAACCGCTGGAGGTACATTTACGGCTACTCCAGCTGGTCTTACTTTGAATAATACAACTGGGTTAATTGATGTTTCTACTTCTACGGCTAACACGTACGATGTAACTTACACAACCCCTGGGGCATGTCCAGCTGCTCTTATTATATCTGTTACAATTAACACTGATGAAGATGCTTCATTTACTTTAAGCTCTGCAAATGAATGTCAGAGTGGTACAGATGCAACGGCAACTATTACCGGAACAGCCGGTGGAGCATTTACTGCTGCGCCCGCAGGTTTAAGTGTTAATGGTGTAACTGGAGACATTGATGTATCAGCATCTACTGCTGGGGCCTATACAGTTACATATACAACTACTGGGGCATGTTCAGCAAACTCTAACCAAGCAATTACTATCGTTGCGGATGAAGACGCTACTTATACTTATAGCTCAACAACTGAGTGTCAGAGTGGCACTGATATGACAGCTACAATTACCGGAACTGCTGGGGGTACTTTTACTGCAACACCAGCTGGATTAACTATTAATGCAGGAACTGGGTTAATTGATGTTTCTACTTCTACGGCTAATACCTATGATGTTAATTACACAACCCCTGGGGCATGTTCTGCTTCCCTAGTCATTTCTGTTACTATTAATGCAGATGAAGATGCGGCATTTTCATATTCTGCAGGAACGTTCTGTGTAACCGGAAGTGATCCACTTCCGACAATTACAGGATCCGTAGGCGGCACATTTACTGCAACAGGAGGCCTAACCATTAATGGAGCAACTGGATTAATTGATCTTGATGTGCCGGGTATTGGGTCATACACTGTTACATATACCACTGGAGGAGCATGTCCTGCTAATTCTAATTTCGCTGTAAACATTACACTTGCCCCTGATGCAACATTTAGCTACGCAGGATCCCCTTATTGTGAGAATGGAGGTACAGCTTCAGTAACTTATGGAGCAGGAGCCAGTGGAGGTACATTTACAGCTTCTCCTGCTGGTTTAAGCATAAATGCCGGAACCGGAGAAATTGATTTAAACACTTCAATACCCGGAACATATACAGTAGATAATGACATAGCTGCTTCGGGAGGGTGCGCTGCTGCTAATGCATCAACATCTGTAACAATTGACCCAGCAGAAGATGCAACATATACATTTAGCTCTACTGCAGAGTGCCAAGGGGGAACAGACATAACTGCAACAATTACTGGAACTGGTGGTGGTGCCTTCTCTGCTTTGCCAGCAGGACTATCATTGAACGGTGCCACAGGAGATATTGATGTCTCAACTTCAGTTCCTGGAGTATATACTGTTACTTATACTACCGTTGGAACCTGCTCCGATTTCCTTGATATTGTAGTAACAATTTCTCTGGATGAAGATGCTGCCTATTCGTATAGCTCTATAACCGAGTGTCAAAGCGGAACCGATATGACTGCTACAATCACGGGAACAGGCGGAGGTACATTTACAGCCACACCTGCAGGATTAACAATTAACGCAACTACTGCAGAAATTGATGTCTCAACTTCTGCAGCCAGTACTTATGACGTTACATACACAACCCCTGGGACCTGTTCTGTTTCTTCTATAGTATCGATTACGATAGATGCAGATGATGACCCATCATTTTCCTATTCAGCAGGAACTTATTGTTTAACTGAAACAGATCCCATACCAACTATTACTGGAACAGCCGGTGGAAACTTTTCCGCTACAGGTGGACTTACTATTAATGTAGTTACCGGTGAAATTGATCTTGATGTTTCTGGTATAGGAGCTTACTCTGTTACATATACCACTAGTGGTGTTTGCCCTACAAGTAGCAATGCTGCTATAAACATTACAACTGCACCTGATGCTACGTTTAGTTATGTTGGAACTCCATATTGCGAAAATGGAGGAACCGCTGTAGTAACCTTTGGCGGTGGAGCAAGTAGCGGAGTCTTTTCACTTCTGCCTGCTGGGTCGGGGCTAAACTCCTCGACGGGAGACATTGATCTTTCATTGCTACCTCCTGGAGCATATACCGTGTCAAATGACATAGCTGCTTCTGGAGGGTGTGCTGCTGCCAATGCAAATACGCCTATAATAATTACCGCATTGGATGATGCTGGAATCAGTTATAACTCAACTGGTTATTGTCAGCTAGAAGCGGACCCAGTTCCTACGATTAATACAGGTGGAGGAGTCTTCACCTCAACACCGGCTGGACTAACCCTTGATGGTGCAACTGGAGAAATTGATGTTTCTGTGTCAACTACGGGAACTTACACGGTTACATACACAACTGCTGGTGCGTGTCCGAATAGTTCAAACGCATCCATTACTATTACAGCAGATGATGACGCTACCTATACGTTTAGTTCAGTTTCTGAATGCCAAAATGGAACTGACATTACTGCTATAATTACGGGTACGCCAGGTGGCACATTTACATCATCGCCGGCAGGTTTAGTTCTCGATGGACCAACTGGCACCATAGATGTTTCAGCTTCAACTGGAGGATTATATACTGTGACTTATACCACTACGGGCACATGCCCTGCAACGCTAGATATTTCAATAAACATTACTGATAATGACGATGCTACATTTAATTACCCCTCTTCATCTTATTGTCAAGCTGATGTGGATCCTACACCAACAATTACAGGAGGTCCTGGAGGAGCATTTACCTCATCACCTGCTGGATTAGTCGTTGATGGTGTTACTGGGTTAGTTGACTTATCTGCATCTACAATAGGGACCTACACAATCACATATACCACCGTCGGACCATGCGTTACATCTACAAACGTAACTTTAGGTGTAACGCCAATTGATGACCCAACATTTAGTTATTTGGCGACAAGCTATTGCGCGGGTACGGGAACTGAAACTCCAACAATAACTGGCACAACTGGAGGTGGCTTTACAGCAACCCCTGCGGGAAGTGGGGTTGACCCTGTTACGGGATTGATAGACCTTGCAACGGCAACACCTGGAGTTTACGACATCACTTATACAACTGTTGGTGCTTGTTCTTCTTCTTCTATGGTAACCATAACTATAAATACTACACCAAGTATTACCGCTGTATCAGATGTTACCGTGTGTGATACGTTTACATTACCTGTAATTGGAGGCGTCGAACTAAGTGGATCTGAATCTTATTATGACGGGGCTGGCGGTTCAGGTATAGCCTACGCAGCTGGTTCAACCATTACAAATTCTATGACATTATTTATTTATGATGCGAATGGAACTTGTTCTGATGAAACTTCTTTTATAATAACGGTAGATGCAACTCCAACCACCTCGTATGCTGGTCTTGGCCAAACTGTTTGTGACACTGTCGACCTAGCTACTTTAGGAGGTAATACTTCCGCTGTTGGAACAGGTGTTTGGACAGTTGTTGCGGGAAGCGGGACTTTTGTTGATGATACTGATAGTGGAACAGATGTTTCAGGATTAACCATTGGCACCAATGAATATATGTGGACAATTTCAAATGGTTCCTGTGCTTCGTCATCAGCTAATGTCATCATCACAATGGATGAATGTTTAGCTACTTCTCCTGTCGATCTTGAAATCCCTTCTGGCTTTACACCTGATGGAGATTTAGTGAATGATTATTGGGAATTGTTAGGCATAGATCAATACCCAGATTGCCAAGTAGAAATCTTTAACAAATGGGGGAATAGTATCTTTACTTCTACCGGCTATACAACAGCTTGGGATGGAACAGTTAATGGAAGTCCGCTTCCTGTAGGAGCTTTTTATTATATAATCGTTCTAAACGACGGAAGTTCAGCCCCGTTAAAAGGAACTGTAACCATCATTAAATAAGTGCAGCTATGAAAAAGATTATATTAAGTTCAATACTTGTAGTTTCAATAGGAAATCTAATCGGCCAACAACTTGGTCAATATAGCCAGTATATTAACAACCATTTCTTAATGAACCCGGCAGCAGTTGGGGCTGAAAATGGATTAGATATTAGTCTTGGCTTTAGAGAACAATGGGTTGGAATAGATAATGCTCCTCAGAATTATTACTTAAGTGTTAACTCTACTTTAAACTTAAGCGGAAAAACAATTGGTAACGCATCGCTAAGAACAGGGTCTTCAGAAATTATCCCCGTAACGCCCACTACACAGATTAAATTAAAACATGGGATTGGAGGATTTGTAGCTGCAGACAACTATGGCCCATTTAAGAAAATTACTGGAATGTTAGCATATGCTATTCATTTACCAATTGCAAATAAATTTCATTGGTCAATTGGATTGAACGCGGGGATGTCAAATTTAAATTTTGATAGAGATCAAATCACGTTGGCAGAAAGTTCGGACAACACGTTTAACGCTTTTGCAGCTAATCAAATGGCGATAAATTACGTTGATATGAACGTTGGAACTTATGTTTATAACAGAGACTTTTTTGTGGGTTACTCGTCAAATCAAATGATGCAAAATTACATCTATTTTGGTGGTGCACCTACAAACGGGAAGTTGAATATTCATCATTTTTTGATGGGTGGATATCATTTTAAAATTTCAGAAAAAATGAAATTAACCCCAGGGTTCTTGGTAAAATACATGAGTCCTGCTCCAGTTTCTTTAGACTTAACTGCAAAATTAACTTTTGACGACAATTATTTCGGTGGATTTTCATTTAGAAATGGAGATGCAATAATTGTAATGTTAGGAGCGAAATTCAACGACATGTTCCGCATTGGTTATTCCTTTGACTACACGCTTTCTAATCTTTCTGATTATAATTCTGGAGGGCATGAAATTATAGTCGGCATCCTTATTAAATAAACAAATAATGAAGTTATTTAGTTGTGGGTTTTTAGCAATTTCCTTTCTATTTGCAACGGCGCAAGAGGAAATTATTACATATGGTGAAGCTTCTCAGCTGCCAACATCCATCAATTCAACTCAAGATGACATTATGCCTCTGGTTTCCTCTGATGGTCAGACTTTATTTTTTGTAAGAGATGAGGGAGGGGAAACTAAAAATGGGCAAAACATATTTCGCTCGACAAAAAATGAAAATGATTGGGGAAAAGCGACAATTAAAACCAGTCATTTAAACAACAAACAAAATAACGCAGTAGTTGGAGTTTCTAAAGATGGTAATACGCTTTATTTAGTCGATGCATACAAAAAAGATGAAGAGGCGAATCAAGGGATTGCTATCTCAAAATTAAATGGTAAAAAATGGAGTAATCCAGAATATATTGAAATATCTGGGATGAATTATCTAGCTAATCATTTCTATGGGTTTTATGTTAACCCTGAAGAAAACGTTATGTTAATTTCTATGGTCTCAGAAAATGGGAAAGGAAAGGAGGACTTGCACATTGCGTTCAAGGAAGGTGATACTTGTTGGTCAACTCCAAAATCATTAGGTGAAAATGTGAATTCTGAGGGGTATGAAATGTCTCCGTTTTTAACCCATGACAACAAGCGAATCTATTTCTCCAGTAATGGTTTTGGCGGCGAAGGTGATGCTGATATTTTTTATATTGACAAGCTTGGGGATGACTGGTTTACATGGAGCAACCCCATAAATTTAGGTACGAATGTGAATTCCGCTAGTTTTGATGCTTATTTCTCAATCGGACAAGACAATCTTGCTTATTTTTCTAGTAACCGAAATGATGGGCAAAACAATATTTTTACTACTCAAATTACAATTGAGGTAATTGGGGAAGAGCCCGTTGTTGAAGAAGTCGTTATTGAAGAAGTCGTTATTGAAGAGCCAGCAGTCGAAGAAATTGTTATTGAAGAGTCCGTTGTTGTTGAAGAGGCTGTAATTGAAGAAGCTATTTATACAGTTCAGGTTGCCGCTTATAAAAATGCTTCAAATTATGATTCTAGTCACTTAGCTAGTTTTGGAAAAATTGAAAAAGTAATCCTGGGTGATGGTATTACTAGATTTACCTTAGGCGAATTTAAAACGCTTAATGAAGCTATTCAACATAAAGAACTAATAAGAAGCAAGGGGCAGCCTGATGCATTTGTAATCATGTATTCTGAAGGGAAAAGAACCTATCCTGAATTAGACAATGGGTCTAGCATAGAATAATTTATGAAACCATAACTATCGTTTTTTGGAACGGTGCAAATTTGTAGAATAATTACTTTGGTAAGAATAACTGACCCTCTGTTTCATAGAACTCCACTCAATCCGCACTAAATTGTTTTAAAATCTTTAATGAGCTGATTTAAACTGCTTTAAGAACCGTAAGTCATTTTCGAAGAAATGGCGCAAATCGTTTACTTGATATTTGAGCATGGCTATTCTTTCGATTCCCATTCCAAATGCAAAGCCTGAGTAAACTGAACTATCAATACCGCAGTTTTCAAGAACATTTGGGTCAACCATTCCACACCCCATAATCTCAAGATATCCTGTATTTTTGCAAACATTACACCCTTTGCCTGAACATATTTGACAAGATACATCCACTTCGGCACTAGGTTCCGTGAAAGGGAAATAAGAGGGGCGTAATCTAATTTCTGTTTCTTCTCCAAACATTTCCTTTGCAAAATAAAGTAGTGTTTGTTTTAAGTCAGCAAATGAAACATCTTTCTCTATATACAATCCTTCTACTTGGTGAAAAATACAGTGTGCCCTAGCGGAAATAGCTTCATTTCTAAACACTCTCCCTGGTGAAATAGTTCGAATTGGTGGCGTTGATTCCTCCATTACTCTTACTTGAACAGAAGAAGTATGCGTTCGAAGAGCAATATCCTTATCAATAAAAAAAGTATCCTGCATATCTCTTGCGGGATGTTCTTCTGGGAAATTTAAAGCCGTAAAATTATGAAAGTCATCCTCTATTTCAGGTCCTTCAGATATTGAAAACCCAATTCTAGTAAAAACGTCTAGTATGTCTTTACGAACAATAGATAACGGGTGCCTCGAACCTAGTTCAAAAGGCTCTCCAGACATGCTTAAATCAAGGTTTCCATTATTAGACTTAGAATCTCCAGCACTTGCTTTTAAATGAACAACCTTGTCTTGAGCAGCTTTTTTTAACACATTAATCTTTTGTCCAAATTCCTTTTTGTGTTCGACAGGAACATTGCGAAATTCCGCTAACAACCCAGTTATTAGTCCTTTTTTTCCAAGCATTTTAATTCGAAACGCTTCAATTTCTTTTGGGTCGGAAGAGTTAAACGAATTAACTTCATCCATTATTGGATCGACCTTGCTCAACATGCTTGAATTCTTTTATTTAATTATTTCCATGGATAGAATAACAACATCCTCTAGGGGTCTGTCTCCAGGAGCGGTAGCTGTTGTTCCAATTTTGTTTATTACCTCCATTCCTTTTATTACTTCTCCAAAAACTGTATACGCATTGTCTAAAAATGGAGTTCCTCCATTTGTAGTATAGTCTTTCAATTGCACGTCTGTAAATTTAAAGGGGACGAAGCCTGCTAAAGCCAAAGGTTTAATTTCTTCTGACAAAACATTTATTGCCGCTTCTGCTTCTGCCCTTTTAGTAGCATCTTTACCCATCGCTTGAGCTTCTTGAAGTCGAGCCATATAAGCTGCGTTTTCTGGAGCTTTTATAAACGCTTGCATCAAGCCATTTTCTTTTTGTTGATTTTGTTGGACTTCCATTTGTTTCAATTCTGGTTTTTGAAAAACTTTACCAGTAACAATATAAAACTGAGATCCACTTGACCTTTTTTCAGGATTAACATTGTCTCCTTGTCTTGCGGCGCATAACGCCCCCTTTTTATGATAAAGATTATTCTGGATTTCGGCTTCTATTGTATATCCCGGACCTCCTTCTCCCAAGGCAATTCCCGCGGCAGCTCCTTTAGAATTAGGGTCTCCTCCTTGAATCATAAATTCTTTAATAACCCTATGAAATAGTGTGTTATTATAGAAACTCTCGTTAACCAATTTAAGAAAGTTTTCTTTATGCTTTGGAGTTTCGTTGTATAAGGCGATTACTACATCACCATGCGATGTTTTTATCCTGACCTTCGTCGCGGTTTCATTTTCTTTTTCTATCTCCTCAACTTTTAGAGAACCTTTTTGTAAATAATCCGTATCCTTTTCTGGTTCTGCAGAAACATTACAAGCTGCTAAAAATGAAGCTATTACTGTAAGGGCTACCATGTTTAATCTTTTAACTTGACTCATATATTATATTTTAATATCTTTGTTACTTTGCAAAGTAAATGATTTTATAGAAATATTTGAGATAAAAGCATATTATACTATGAAAACTACTCTTAGAAATACCTTTTTATTTACAGCATTAAGCGTTTTGGTTTTTTCCTTTACTAGCTGTTATAAGAAAAAAGACACGATTGTCAATATAAATGTATTTCACGCGAATGATATGGCGCCATGGGAAGGAGCTGAAGTTCGTCTTTTCTACGGTGTTAGTGCTGATTCAGCTAGAATTGATAAAACATCGACTACAGGTGGTGGTGGTACAGCAACTTTTAATTTTAATGAGCTATATAAGTCAGGACAAGCAGGTTTTGCTATATTAGATATATATGTTCAAGGTGTTCTTGTTGGAATTATTAAAATTGAAGAAGAAAAAACTTCCGAGGAAACTGTGATTATCTAAAACTTTTGATGAAAATACTCGATGATGGCTTCTTTCATCATTAAATCTTGCTCCATGTCATTGAGATGGGGCATTTTTTTTATGTTTTCGTAATGTGGCCAACCATCTTCATCTCTTCCCAAAAACTCATAATACCCTGCTGGCTCCAACACAGAACAAACAGCAATGTGCATCACGTCAACTTTTCTATCTTTAGATAGCTTTTGAAAACCCTTATTTAATTCTTGAACACCTATCATGAATAGTATGGACTGCATATCCAATATTTCACCAAAATGTTCTGAAACTTTTTCAACTGTTTCTCGCCACTTTTTTTCCAACTCAAAATTCATACTGCAAAAGTAGGGATAATTAATCCATAGAGAAAAAATTAAATTTATATTGCGCCTTTAAAACACAAAACCATGTATAATAATATTCTCTCAGAGTCCAACGGGGCAATTCATAAAATAATCATTAATCGTCCAAATCAGCTGAACGCTTTAAATAAAGAAACGATTAATGAGTTAGGAAAAGCACTTCAATTAGCCGAAGAAAGCAATGAAATAAGGGTTATTATTCTTACAGGTTCTGGAGAAAAAGCTTTTGTAGCTGGTGCAGACATTAAAGAGTTTGCAGATTTTTCTATTGAAGAAGGAAAACTACTTTCTGCTCAAGGGCATCAAAAACTGTTTAATTTGGTTGAAAACCTTTCTACTCCTGTAATTGCTGCCGTAAATGGCTTTGCGCTTGGAGGTGGTTTAGAATTAGCCATGGCATCTCACATTAGAATCGCTTCGGATAATGCCAAATTAGGCCTCCCCGAAGTTTCTTTAGGTGTTATTCCTGGATACGGAGGAACACAAAGGCTTTCTCAGCTTGTTGGAAAAGGGAAGGCATTTGAACTGATAATGTCTGCAGGAATGATGTCTGCTGAAGATGCTGAGAAATGGGGACTTGTTAACCAAGTGGTTACTTTAGAGGAATTGATGCCAACTTGCGAAAAACTTGCAGGAAAGATTGCTCGAAATTCTCCGAGAGCAATATCCAGTGCAATAATCTCAGTAAACGCACAACATAAAGAAGGTGTTGATGGCTATAAGACTGAAATATCTGAATTTGGAAAATGTTTTGGCACCGAAGATTTCAAGGAAGGTACAACTGCTTTTCTTGAAAAAAGAAAGCCTGAATTTACAGGCAAATAGGTCTCTTTTCCTTTATTTAACAATAATTACAGGTCTTCCTTAAATAATAGAGAAGGGGACATGTTCTATCTCTAGCCATATGACATGTTAATAATATAGTGTTAACAGTTCACGATGTATGACCTAATTTTAAGAATAGATATTCGTTTCTTTGAGGGTTAGAGTAATGAGCACAATTAAAAAATTAGCAGGACAAACAATTATCTACGGAGCAAGTAGTATGATTGGTCGCTTTCTAAATTTTTTACTAACTCCTATTTACACTTTTTCAGCCATTTTTACGGCAGAACAATTCGGCATAATTACAGAAATGTATGCTTATGTAGCATTTCTTGTGGTATTCTTAACCTACGGAATGGAGACTGCCTTTTTTAGGTACTCTACATTAAATAAAAAAGAGGGGGGGAAAGTATATGCAAATGCTCTTTATTCATTAACTAGCACAACAACCATTTTTGTTGTATTAACCGTTATTTTTTCTCAAGATATTGCAGATTGGTTACGCTATCCTGAACATTCCGAATACATTGTTTGGTTTGCAATTATTGTAGGGCTTGATGCGCTGGGTGCTGTACCACTTGCAAAGTTAAGGCAACAAGGAAAAGCCAAAAAATTCGCACTAATTCAATTTGCCAATGTAGGAACCAATATTCTGCTAAACTTATTTTATATCGCCTTAATCTATTGTACTCACTTAGTAGAAAATGGAGCTGCTGAGTTAAGCAGCTTTGACTGGTTAGCGAACCTTGTATACAATGCTGACACTGGTCAACTAAATGGTTTTTTCGACTTGGTTTATGACCCGAAAACAGGTGTTGGGTATGTGTTTATCGCAAACCTTATTGCAAGTATTGTCAAGTTTTTATTACTTACTCCAACCATGAACTTTAAAGGAGAGTTTGACTGGAAACTCTTAAAGTTTATGTGGTGGTATGCTTTCCCGATGTTGTTCGTTGGTTTAGCAGGAATTGTAAACGAAACTCTTGATAGGAGCATGCTTAAAAGAATGCTAACCAATCAGTTTATAGAGGAGGGTCAATCAATAACCGATGCCACGGAAAACTCTTTAATTCAACTTGGAATATATGGCGCAAATTACAAAATAACAATGTTTATTTCAATGTTTATTCAAGCCTTTAGATATGCCGCCGAACCCTTTTTCTTTAATCAGGAAAATGAAAAAAACTCGAAACATATTATTGCTAAGGTGATGACCTATTTTGTTATTGTAGTAACTGTAATGTTTTTAAGTTTAGATCTCTTTTTGCCTATTTTGAAATATTTTACGCCTAATCCAACATACTGGATAGGTTTAAAAGTAGTCCCTGTTTTACTCTTAGCCAATGTCTTTTTAGGAATTTTCGTAAACCTTTCTATCTGGTATAAACTTTCGCAAAAAACGAATTACGGGGCTTACATTTCCGCTATGGGGGCAACTATAACCATCGCTATAAACTTTGTTTTTATCCCCGTTTATGGTTATTTAGCATCAGCATGGGCTACGTTGGCTTGCTATGGAACAATGATGATAGTTTCTTATTTCTTAGGCCAGAAACATTATCCAATTCCATATAATTTAAAAAAGATTGGAATCTACCTTGGCCTTGGAGCTGTTTTGTTTCTAATTAAAGTCCCTTTTGAGCCTTATGCAAGTTATGCATGGTATGTTTATTTATACCATTTTGCATTAATCATGATTTTTATTACGATGGCGTATTTTTTAGAAAAACCCGCAAAAAAAGAGGTACTTTCACAACCTTAATTTTGAACATGAAAATTGAATTAATAAATAAATCAAAACACGCTACACCAAGTTATTCTACTAAGCTTTCTGCTGGGCTAGATTTAAGGGCAAACCTAGAAGAAGCCATTGTGTTAAAGCCCCTGGAAAGAAGTTTAATAAAAACAGGGTTATTTATCGCTTTACCTGAAGGAGTTGAAGCACAAGTTCGCCCAAGAAGTGGTTTAGCTTATAAAAAAGGAATCACTGTTCTTAATTCCCCTGGAACTATTGATGCAGATTACAGAGGGGAAATAGGGGTTATTCTTGTAAATCTTTCCTTCGAAAATTTTGTTGTTGAAGATGGTGAAAGGGTAGCACAATTAGTAATTGCCAAGCACGAAGTTGCTGAATGGATAAAAGTGGAAGAATTATCAGAAACCCAACGAGGAGAAGGGGGATTTGGAAGTACGGGAGTTAAATAAAAAAAAATAAAAAGATGAAGATTATAGTACCAATGGCAGGAAGAGGGTCAAGATTAAGACCTCATACTTTAACAGTACCGAAGCCACTTGTTCCAGTTGCAGGAAAACCAATTGTTCAACGATTAGTAGAAGACATTACTAAAGTATGTGGAGAACCTGTGGACGAAATAGCATTCATTATTGGAGATTTTGGTGATCAAGTAGAAAAAGACTTAATAAAAGTTGCAGAAGGATTAGGTGCGAAAGGAACAATCTATCATCAAGAAGAAGCGCTAGGAACTGCACACGCAATATTATGTGCTAAAGAATCATTAAAGGGAAACATCGTTGTTGCCTTTGCAGACACTCTTTTTAAGGCTGATTTCACCTTAGACACCACTACAGATGGCATCATTTGGGTAAGTCAAATTGATGACCCAAGTGCGTTTGGTGTTGTAAAGTTAGATGATGAGAATGTAATTACTGAGTTCGTAGAAAAACCAGAGACTTTTGTTTCTGACCTTGCAATAATTGGTATTTACTACTTTAAAGACGGGGAGTTTTTATCCGATGAGTTACAATATTTAATAGATAATGACATCAAGGAAAAAGGAGAGTTTCAGCTTACTAATGCTTTGGAAAATATGAAGCAAAAAGGAACTAAATTTAAAACTGGAGCTGTTAGTGAATGGTTAGATTGCGGGAATAAAAATGCAACTGTATATTCAAACCAGCGTGTTCTTGAATTTGAAAAAGAGACCAATAATGTTTCCGATAAAGCGAATATTGAAAACTCTGTAATTATTCAACCTTGCTATATCGCTGAAAATGCAATCATTAAGAATTCGGTAATTGGGCCACACGTTTCGATTGGAAACAACACGTCCATAACAAATTGTATTATTGAAAATAGTATCATTCAAAATGATAGCACCTTAACGAGAGCAACTATTACTGACAGTATGATAGGTAATCACGCAACTTACATGGTAAAGAGCAAAGATTTAAGTATTGGAGATTACACCGAAATAAACGAATAAGTTGGGCAAACTATTCTTCATATTATTTTTTCTAATTGGACTCTCGGGCTGTCATGCTAAAAAAAATACTTCATCAGAAAAGGGAGATAAAAGCACTTTGTCTGAAAAAAAAGAAATTGCTTTAAAACATCTTTTGATAAAAGCAACTACTGAAAAAGTACTTGGGAATTATGAAGAGGCTGAAAAACTCTACTTAGAATGCCTAAACTTGGACGCAAAAAGTGCTGTAACCCATTTTGAATTGTCAGGCATATACTTGTTTAAGCGTGCTGAAGAAAAAGCAATTGAACATGCGGAAAAAGCGGTTACACATAATCCAAACAACGGGTGGTACAAAACAAATCTGGCGGTTATCTATCAAGAGTCAAAATTGTATGAAAAGGCTGAAGTTTTATACAAAGAATTAATCACGTTATTTCCCGAAAGAAGTGAATACAATTTTACGCTAGCGGAAGCTTACCTATATCAGGGTAAGACAAAAGAAGCGCTAGAAGTTTATGGTGCGATTGAAAAAATATTAGGCCCATCAAACGATTTAATTGTTCACAAACACAAGTTGTATTTAAGGTTAGGGGAAGATGAAAAAGCAATTGCTGAAATACAAAAATTGATTGACCAAAATCCTGCGAATATTCATTTTTATATATTGCTAGCAGATTTATACGAAAACAAGGGTGATGAGTCAAAGGCTCTGGGGGTTTATAATAAAATTCTGGAGATTGATCCTTCAAACGGCACCGTTCACTTGTCTTTGTACGAATACTATCGCTATCATGGAAATCAGAATAAAGCAATATCCGAATTGACATTAGCATTTAAAAATTCGGCAGTTGACATTGACACAAAAATGCAAATCATGTTGCAGTTTTTTACGAATTCAGAAAGAAATGAAAAAGTCAAAACCCAAGCATACGAATTAGCTAATATACTAGTAGATGTTCACCCAAGCGAAGCAAAAAGTTTCTCCATGTATGGAGATTTTTTATCTCGGGATGGAAAACTAATAGAAGCACTGAAGATGTTTAAAAAAGCTGTGGGCCTAGATAGTGGGAAATTCCCTATTTGGAGTCAAATTGTCTTTTTAGAATCAGACTTGAAAGAGTTTGAACTATTGGAAAAGGATACTCGGGCTGCCCTTGAAATTTTTCCTACACATCCAACTTTTTATTTTTTCAATGGCATTGCTAATATTCAACTCAAAAACTATGACAAAGCAATTGAATCATTACTAGCGGGAAAGGAAATGGTCTTTGATAACAAACAGCTTCAAGCTGAGTTTTATCAGTATTTAGGTGATGCTTACCATGCAAAAAAAGAGCATGTAAAATCGGATGAAAGCTATGATAAGTCATTAGAGTTTAATCGATACAATCCATATGTTTTAAATAATTACAGTTACTACCTCTCGCAGAGAAAAGAAAAATTAGCATTAGCAGAAACCATGGCCAAAGAAGCCAATAACCAGGCTCCTGATAATCCAAGCTTTATAGATACATATGCTTGGGTTCTGTTTTTAAAAGGCAATCATGAAGAAGCAGGAACATTGCTTAAAAAGGCGATATCTCTTAGCACTACTCCAAATGGAACTATTTTAGAGCATTTCGGAGATGTGCTTTTTCATCTTAATAAAATAGAAGAGGCGATTATTTCTTGGAAAAAAGCTAAGGAAACCGGAGGAGCATCACAACTTATTGAGGAAAAAATACTTAAGAAATATTATATTGAACCAACGACAGAGTTAAGGTGATACATTTCAAAACATATATAATATTAATATGCTCAATTGCATCTCTTTGCTCATGCAGTGGAAGAAAGAAAACGATAGATGGTGAAAAGCTCAAAAACCATTCCCCACAGCACCTGATAGACTCTATCTCAAAAGTAGAATTTGATTATACTTGGTTAAAAACAAAAGGAAATGCCGTTATAAATTTTCAAGGTGATGAAAACACCATTAAAGTGAACTTTAGAATTCGTAAAGACAGCGCAATTTGGACGAGTATTTCAAAAAGCACCATACCATTACTAAGCGCCTTACTTTCCGAGGATTCATTAAAATTTCTAAAAAAAATTGGCGAAAAACAATACTATTTAGGCGGATATGCAGAAATAAACAATTTATTAAATCTAGACATTAATTACCTGCTTTTACAAGACTTCGTATCAGGAGCTCCAATTATGTTCGATTATGAAGGCAAGTACAAGTCAAAAATAGAAAACGGCATGTATCTTTTATCTTCAGATAAATCTAAAAAAATAGAGAAACTGCTAAAAAAAGGAAAAGGTAATCGAAAGCATACAATATTTTATAGGTGTTGGATAGAGCCTTCCAATTTTAAATGTTCAAAAGTAGAAATAAATTTTTTATCAGATAGTAGTCTATTAGAAGTCAACTATTCTGATTGGTTTGAAGTCAACGGACAGGATTTTCCTGAAAAATCCTCAATATATTTTACTACTCCTTACGATACTTTGTCACTAGAAATGAACTACAGCAAAAAGCTTAAGGTAAACGAGCCGCAAAAAATGTTGTTTAAAATTAACGGTAACTATTCTCCCCTTGAACTAAATGAGAATAAGTAAAAACATAGCTTTGATCTTTTTTCTGATTGGATTTTTGACGTCTTTTGGTCAAGGTACGGATAAATTGAAACAAAAAGAAAGAGAACTAAAAAACAAGATTTCTAATACCAAGTCTCTAATTAAAACTGCTAGAAACTCTCAACAATTGACTATAGCCGAGTTAGGGATTATTAACCACCAAATTGCTTATCGTGAAGAATTAGAAGCAAATTTGAATTATCAAATGCGAAAATTAGATGAGCATTTAAACAGCCGCAAAAAACAAATATTATCTCTCGAAAATAATTTAAAAGAGTTAAAAGATGAATATGCCAAAATGCTTCAATATGCATATAAAAACCGGAATACAGAATATCAATTCATCTATATATTTTCTGCCGAATCTTACACTGAGGCGTATCATAGAATGCAATATATTAAACAGTATAAAGACTATAGGAAAAAACAAGTAGAAAGAATAAAAGAAACGAAAAGCCTTTTAAGCGTAAAAATAGCGGAACTAGAAATAACGAAGCTAGCAAAGAATGATTTAAAATCTATCCAAAAAACAGAAAAAATGCGTTTTTTAGAAGACAAACAAACTCAACAGATAGCGCTCTATAGATTAAAAGAAAACGAGCAGCAACTTAAAAATAAGTTAAATAAACAAAATCAAGAGAGAAGAAATTTGGCTTCTGCTATCCGCAAAGCAATAGAAAAAGAGATGGAAAAAGAAGCCCTTTTAGAGAAGGAATCCGGGTTTAGAATTACTCCAGAAACTACAGCTTTAGACAAGTCCTTTACAACCAATAAAGGGAGGTTACCATGGCCAGTTGCTAAAGGAGAAATAACGGGGTTATATGGAAAGCATCGACATCAGATTGTTAAAACAGCAACGATTGAAAATAAAGGAATTGATATTACAACAGTAAAGGGGGCAGATGTAAGAGCCATTTTTGCTGGAAAAGTAACAAGTATATTTATTATCCCAGGATCCGGGAAAGTTGTAATGCTTAGTCATGGTAATTACCGAACTGTATATGCCAACCTGAAAGATGTATTTGTCAAGAAAGGTGATGAAGTAAGCACCAAAGAAGTACTCGGCTCATTACTTCCTTCTGAAAATGGAAATGTTTCAGAAGCTCATCTGGAAATATGGAAAATCTCAATCGGAAATATGGATACCGTTGACCCATCTCTTTGGATTTATAGGTAATCACATAACCATTACTTCAATATCCAAACCACTTAACGGAGTGCCTTTGTATTTTTTTACGCTTTTTACTCTTGCTAAAACGGTGTTTCCTCTATCCATTTGTTTTGCAACAATCGAATTAACTTTTAGGGATATGTAACCTATCTTGAAGCCTTCAAAATATACTTCAACAGCGTTTTTGTCAAAGATGTGACTATGTTCTCTTCTCAATTCAATTCTGCTCTTGTCCTTAAGTTTATGATAAATATAAATCATATCGTAATAGGTTAATTCGACCACATTTGTGAGTAATCCAAGATTTGGCAGTGCATCTACTAAAGGAGGAGTGATGTTTAATTGTCTCATAATTATATGGTTTTGTTATTGGTTATGCTGCTAATAATTGGTCGTTTATTATAATTGTTTGACCCAGCTTGTTCTTCAAGTTAATTTCACTTATTTCATCATTATTAGATAATAATTCATCTGTAATTAGCTCAGAAACATCAATTCCATTGATTGTCGGTATTTTACCCATCAAATTATTGAGTTCATTAAAATTGATGCTGATGTTTGTAAAATAACTTTTACCCCCTTTAAATACTTTACAGGCAAATAATAAACCATCATCGTTCCGTTCATACACGATGAATTGAATTTCCATTTTACTCCCTTTTGTTAATGATGATATTGTTTTCATATTCCGTATTGTTAGTTATTACAATACAAACATCCGAACTCACTACGTAATGTATTTACGTAGCTACTGTTTCCCCACTTTATTGAAGGAATGGAATAAGAAAAAACTATTGAAAAAAGCAAACAAAGTTACACCTGCCTGGGTTTCTAAAGTGTCTTCCCCTAAAAAGCTTAATAAGCTAATTACTAAAAAAGCGCCATAAACATACCTATCTTTTGCTACCTTTAAGATAGGGTATATAAATGAAATAAGCCAAATCAATAACCCAACAAGTCCAAATGCTATAAAAAGAGTTAAAAATTGGTTATGCCCTCTCTTTCTGTTTTCGGGAGCAAGCCGTGATTTTATCTCTTTATACTTAGCTTCAAAAGCATCTGGAACATCTCCTGTTCCGACCCCCAACCATACATTATCTTTAATAATTAATGCTCCAGTGCGTGCGAAATTGAGTCTCTGAGTAATAGAGTGTCCATTTGAACTAACCCCACTCTCCATATTTTTGAATTCAAAAAAGATTTGATGTAGTCTTGTATTGATACTAGATAATTTAATCCCGCTAGTCGTGCCATTTTCAATTTCGGAAACTTCCTCGTCAGTAAGCTCTAAAACGCCTTGTTTATCCTTCCTGTGGCCTTTAGAGGTGATGTATCGATATATGGTTCCGGAGATTGGTTGACCTTTTTTATCGATTGAATCAAAGTGGTAATCGCTCTTCGTATTCCATGTTTTTTTTACCTCACTTGGACAAACATACAACCACAAATAATACCCATTCTCAGTAACCAAACTAGTTGTATCGTGCAGGTATAGCCCTCCTGCTTTTGTATGCGTTTCTAGGGACTGAAAAGAAACATTATCTTTGATTTCAGAATAAGTATTAAACGAATTCAATACATATAATATCAAAAAACAGAGAAATCCAACCCCAACTAATCCAGATATAATTTTACTTTTAATCGAAGACTTCACTATTACAGTCCATATAATGAAATGGGTAAATATTGCGGTAAAAACAATTATACCCGTACCCGAAAGAATGTAGAGGAAATAGCAGAACCATAAATTTACAGAAACTATCACAATTTGAAATACCCTACCTTTTTTAAAAAAATAGTAATTTAATAAAACTATTGCCAAACAGATTAATAAGCTTAAACGAATATGAGAGATAAAAAAAGAGATGTTACGGACATCTGTAATACCTTCCTTTATTGGAAAAAACTCCAAGTATGCGCCAAAACTTATAAAGGTGCTTACTAGCAATCCTGCTGCAAATACAACAATAATTAACTCGTACATTCGCTTTGACAATGCCGGCATAGATCCAATCACAATTGGAAAACTTAGCAGAGGAAGTTTTATTACTAAATCATGAACTGCATAATCATAATTTGTAGTGTTAAAAAGCCAAACTACATGGACAAGAAACCCTACTGTTAATATTAAGGGGGCGTAACCTAGCGTCTTTATTCTTTCCCATTTAGCTAAATAATCACCTTCCAGAAGCCAAGCGGCAGCAAGAATAATTGAAGATATACTCATCAAAAATTTTCCCGTAGAAAGCCCAATTACCAATAACAGTAAAGCAAATATGTAGATCTTGGTATAAGGAATGTATTTGCTAAACACTTTTATTTAGATTCTCCCGATAAAATACTTTTATAGCGCACTTGGTCTTTTAAAACCTCTTTTGCCTCTTTCATATATGGGTCGTTTTTAAGCGATGCTTCCACCCGTCCATTTTGGTAATAATACCGCGAAACAATTTCATTTTCAAGAAGCTCTATAATTTCATCTTTATAACGAACCATGTCTTCGTTAAGGCTTGGTTTCAATTTTACTAGAAGTGCATTAAATTCAGCTTCAGAACTTCCATAGTACTTTTCCTCATGAGCAACTTCCTTTAGCTCCTGAAGTATCTCTTCAGAATCCGTTGTGTACTCAATGTCTTTATCTCCTAAATAAGCAATAAAGTCATTGTAATCGGTTTTTGAAAGTGAAAACTTACTTGCTGGAGGAATTTCTGAGTGGATTCTTTTATACTCTGTTGCATAATTGAAAATATAATTCTTGAAAACAAGAACAGCTGTAAGCTTACTGTAAGCCGCAGGGTCTATTTTAATTTCAGGCTCAACGCCGCGACCATCTTTTACCTCTCTCCCGTTTTTTGTTGTGAAGGTTTTAATCAAACTATCTGCTACTTCAGATACAGTTCCCTTGTCGTCTCTATTTGCATAATCTAATTTTTGAATACATCTGCCACTTGGAGTGTAGTATTTAGCAATTGTCAGTTTTACTTTACTCCCAAAATTTAAATCTTTCGTTTGCTGCACTAACCCTTTACCATAAGTTGTCATTCCGATTATTACCGCACGATCCAAATCTTGTAAGCTCCCGGAAACAATTTCACTTGCAGAAGCAGAATAACCATCAACCAAAACAACTATAGGCATTTCTTCATCAAATGGATTGTTTAGTGTTTTATAGTCTCTGTTTAAATCTGTTAACCTTCCTTTAGTAGCAACTACCGCCTGTCCTTTAGCAATAAAAAAATTTACTATGTTTACAGACTCGTGCAATAGCCCTCCTCCATTCCCTCTCAGGTCAAACACTAATTTTTTCATCCCAATACTATCCTTTAAATATTTCAGCGCATTAACAACATCACTACTTGCTGTACTCGTAAATGAGTTTAGCTTCACATAACCTATTTCCTCGTCAATCATCCCATAATAAGGAACCGAAGGGATTTTAATGACCTCTCTGGTAATTTTTGTCTCACTAGCAATACCATTCCTTTCATATTTAACCTTTAGAACAGTTCCTGCTCCACCTTTTAAAATAGCACTCATTTCTTTTGTCGTTTTTCCAACTACTGATTTACCATCAATCTCCAATAAAATATCGCCTGCAATAATTCCTGCTTTATCAGTTGGAAAATCTTCATAGGGTTCCGAAATTACAATATAAGAGTCTTGCGCTTTTATCATTGCCCCGATTCCTCCATATTGCCCAGTAGTCATAAACCGATAATCTTCTATGTCGCTCTCTGGGATATAAACAGTATATGGATCTAGAGACCTCAGCATTGCGTCAATCCCTTTTTTCATTAAATTTCCTGGTTCTGGCTCATCAACATAAAACGTGTTAATGTTATCGTAAACAGATGCCATTATTCGAATATTCTTCGTTATTTCGAAATAATTATCATCATTTTGATTGGAAATTAATGTAGATGTAACAGTAGTGGCGCTAATGAAAAGTCCCGCTATTAAAACAATATAAATTGATTTTTTGGTTTTGAACATAGGTTCTATTTATCTATAATCTCTTTCGTTAAACGATTTAAAAGTAAAATTATTTTATCATCCACTATTTTGGACTGAGGAATACCTTTTCCCAGGTATATTAAAAACATAGAAACATGCATGTTTTGACTTTCTATAGTCTTTTGACAATCGTGTTTATGTTTACGATATGCCTCTCTTAATTTCCTTTTTATTTGGTTTCTATCAATCGCTCTTTTAAATTTTCTTTTTGGTACAGAAAACACCACTTTCAACCCCGCTTCCCCGGTTTCTTTTAACCATACGATTTTAAAAGGGTAATCATTCAAATGTTTCCCTTTATCATAAATCTGTGATATAGCAACCCCACTGGTTAATCTATCCGATTTAGATAAAGTGTTTTTCATGGAAGTATTTGATTAAAACAAAACAAGGTCGACTAAAGCAGATTATATAAATATACGCAAGACACGTAATAAAATTATTATTTCCCTTTTAAGTATTGTTCAATTGCCATTGTCATTGAAGGGGCATTTGAACTTGGTGCTTGCACATCAATTCTAAACCCTGCCTCTTCTACTGCTTTAGCTGTAGTTGGTCCAAACACCGCTATTTTAGTTCCGTTTTGGATAAACCCTGGAAAGTTCTTAATCAAAGATTGAATTCCTGATGGACTATAAAAAACCAGCATATCGTATTTAACGGCAGATAAATCAGATAGATCACTACAAACAGTTTTGTAAAGAGTAGCATTCTTAAACTCAATTCCAAATTTTTCTAATTGTTCTGGAATTACTTTTCGCTGAATATCAGAACAAGGAACTATAAAAGTTTCTTTTTTGTGCTTCTTTAATACATCCCCTAAATCTGCGGTTGTCTGTTTTCCAAAAAAGATTTTTCTCTTACGATAAACAACATAATTCTGCAGGTAATAGGCAACTGCCTCAGAAATGCAAAAGTACTTCATATCATCCGGCACTGTAAATCGCATCTCCTTAGCCATTCTAAAGTAATGGTCCACAGCCATACGAGATGTTAAAATTACTCCCGTAAAATCAGACAATACAATCCGTTCTTTTCTAAATTCTTGCGCGTCAACTCCTTCTACATGAATAAAGGAACGATAGTCAATTTGTACACGATATTTACCTGCCAAATCAGAAAATGGATTCTTCCCGCTTTTTGGTTCCGGCTGAGACACTAGAATAGTTTTAACTCCCACAATTAATTCGTTTTTAGTTAAACATTCAAAATTTACCAACCAATAGCAGGTATGTTACGACTAGAGGCAAGATTTCGAGGGTGCAAAGGTATAAAATAATATAATACCACGAAACTTTAACACCTAAGCTTTGCCGAACACTATGAAACAGCCTAACAGCGTAGGACATTGCTAATAAAAACACACAATATACCTCTCCCAGATTTTGGCTTTTCTGACCAAATAGCTCGATATTTATATTCGTCCTATGCGGGAAAAACAAAATTGCAATTATTCCAGGAAGTAATAAGACCCCTATTATTTGATAATATCTAAAATTATAATTTTTAGCTTTTTCTAGAACATCCCCAGCCTCTGAAATGCCTTTTATTAGGCCTATAATTGCAAATTTTATCACCAATAAAAGCCCCCCCCCTCCTACTATTAAACCATACAACAAATAAGGATCTTCTGGTATAATTACTTTAACTAATAACTTATATATAAAAATAGAAATTACAATAATCGAGTTAAGTACCAAAGCAATTGAAAGCCGAGAGGATAAGCCATGAGCTCCTTTATATTCTTGATTGGAAAGAGTAAAAGAAAAATATTGACGAAAGGAATCTCCAATAACTCCAACTTGCATATGCCTGATGATGGCATAGGAAACCAGAACAAGAAGCAGGGGTAAAACCATCCATTCAATAGAGGAAATTTTATCTATAGGAATTCCCGTTGCATTCATTTCGATTACAAAAATAAATTAATCAGCTCGAACATCACAGCCCTTAAGTCTGTTTTATTCTTCAAAAAAATCATAACTGTCCTTTTACTTGTTGAACAAACCAACGATCATCATACAAATCACAAGATAAATTCGCTTTTAGGTGTAACTCCCTCTTTAAATTCGAAACTGATCTGATTGTGTCTTTTATAGATGACTATGCGCATTAATCAGCTTTTTTTAATGACAGCAATGCTTTCTTTCCTATCACTATTGCATACTGCTCTCAAGCAGCTTACTAAAAGGCTTTTTATGTTTGTAGGAAGACTTCTATTTTCTATTAACTTCATTTGAAGGCAAAGATATACCCAAACAAAGTAGTTTCCGGATTTTGATTTTATACTTTTGTAAAAAGAACTTCCTTCCTGGTAGCTTTTCTAAAATTAAAAACTTCAATCATGCAGAAAACAATAATCTCATTTTTATTTCTCTTTTATTTCTCGGCAGCCTCATGTCAAAAAACGTTGATTGGTATTTCTCTCGGCAGCAACATAATCCCAATTGAAAAAACAGCCTTTGGAACGAATTATCAATTAGGCCCTTTTACGGGAATTAAAATTCAACACAAGTTAACAGACAGGTTTTATCTTTCTTCGGGTTTATTTTTTTCTCAAAGGAAAAAGATGTATCTCACCAGGGACACCTCTTCTATATTAGATTCTTTTGAGGGCTTATTTAACGCTCTTGGGGCTTCGACCATTGACTTAGAAGCCCTTTTAGGGGACTTGCCTTTTGCGGATTTAAATGTTTATAACGTAACCACCGGTGTTGCTACAGAAAACTATTTGGAGGTCCCGTTATTGGCAAGCTTTTATTATGAGAACCTTTTTATATCTGCCGGACCATATGTTGGGTTTTTAATGAATGGAAGGAAAAGAGAAGAAACAAGATCAACGGCACCATTACTTCAAGTGTTAGATTTATCTTCCATAGACAGCACAGGTCTTTTATCCTTGTTTTTACCTCCCGCTGATGAAACTACATATGATGAATACGCTTCCATTGCGCAATTGAGAAGGCTTGATATTGGGGCTGTTTTCAGCTTGGGGTACTCAATAAATAATGTAGAATTTAATTTGAGCTATACTTTAGGATTTAATGACTATAGAGCCGACAGTGGGGGGGACCCCAAAAACACACACAAAGCAATTCGAATAGCTATTTGTTATTATTTTGGATCATCTCTTGATTCAGGTGAATCGTCTTCCTTTTAGGGGGCCATTATTCGCAATCTGATTTAAAATCAGCAAATACTTCGACTTCTACATCTGGCCATAAAACACTAACCCCATCCTTTCCGGTATGAACTGCAGTGCATACTCCATTTAATGAATCAAGAGATGGCTTAGCATTCCAATCATTAACGTTGATAGCGGTAGATAGTTTTAAACGGTTTTCAGATGTTTCTTTCCACTCCAAGGTAATTTCTTTTTCAACACCATTCATTGTCAATAAAATAGCTCCAGAACCGTCGTCATTTAAAGAAACAACCTTTCCAGAAATAGACTCAGTATTAGCCATAGTACCAAAGAAGCTATTTGAAATTTTCATATCTCTTTCTGGATTGTTTGAGTTTACCGAAGCAGCATAAATATCAAACTGAGCAGTTGCTGCTGCTCCAACCATTGTTTCGTTGTCAGTCACTCCACTTACAATAACGGTGTCAAATGTTCCTCCAACACCTACCCTGTCACTCAACTTAAAAGCAGTCCAGTTTACCACAACACTCTTTTCATCTAGGGTTAGTAGGCAAGAGTTATTAGCAATTACATT
>Ga0209630_10001526_pt1 | contig 24563 bp, 20 predicted proteins | sample COG_01_FD_184745 | JGI IMG/M metagenome (GOLD analysis project Ga0209630, IMG submission 184745) | Pelagic Microbial community sample from North Sea - COGITO 998_met_01 (SPAdes) (version 2) | ecosystem: Environmental > Aquatic > Marine > Neritic zone/Coastal water | place: Helgoland, sampling... | reverse complement strand
GTGAGACTCCTCTTGGGGTTTGGACTGTAAGTTTTCAACCAGCAAAAGTCGCGCCTCCTTCAGAAGTCATGAGCAGCGACATTGCCCCAAGCGCAAAGATAGCCGGTCCACTTGTCCGGTGAAGTATATATACGCATTACAAAGATTGATCGTTGCAATCGACATATGGGTCGCAAGAAAACGATACCGCGCTTGTACCGGACAACGTATGTTCCCTCATCATTATTAACGTCCATCGCCGGCTCTCCAAATCACGTCAATTTAACTCCTCGTCCCTGGATTTTTTATTCATCTATATATGTGTGATGGCAAATTGAGAAACACTCAAACTTATTGCTCTGTGCTGAAAATAATTTAGACCTTCAAATGAACGAGTTAAACTTTCCATATAATTACAAGGTCTATTGACTCGACTCTCTCCCTTACATGGAAACCGAAACGTCGTTACACTGTTTGCTCTATGAACTATTTTAGTTAACTCATAAAAGTACGAGTTAAATCTCTCATGCATTTCGATGCATTAAAATATTATTAAATATCATCGTTACTTTATTTCGAACGAACGAAGCAATAATCAAGGTATTAAATATTTAATATCAACATGCTTTAATTAAATATATATTATGATATCTTTATATGCTTTATCCTTAGAAGAATGTTCAATTTGAAACTGATATTAAATCTTATTTAATATTTTATCGAATGTATGTTTTAGTGTGTTTTAGATGATATTTTAATTCAATATATACGAAGGTAATATTTATAATCTTGAAATGAATTAAATATATACTGTTAGTTGTTATTCCTCATTCTTAATAATATTTTTTTTGTTATGATCTTATTAATAAGATCATAATAAGATCACAATCAAGGTAAATATATTTTCGTTACTGTATTAATATGATTATCGTTGTCAATGAAACGCTTGTTCGCGTCATGATTGACGACATGGATTCGTTAGACGATCTGGTTGACTCGAGTGTCGACGGAAATGCACGATCACTGTTATTAGCCCTTAACACAGATGTGCTAGGACAGATCGCTATGTTTTTGAAACCCGCCGATGTGTATTCTTTATCACTGACATGTATGCATTTTAAAGAAAACGGCAAACTCATGATGAGAACGATGATAAAAGCTCAGCTTGATTGTGTTATGGAAGATCGAACGAAGCGGCTTGATCAGACGGGTACCCTCAAGTCGTTTACGTTTAAAAATATGTTTCAAAGAGACGCCCAAGCCAGAGCAGCTGACTACGATGTCGAAGGACGTTCACAGGTTAGATATGAGGTGACGTTTGATGTGACGCGACGTTCCTGTAAAATTTAATCGAAAGTCATTAAATTAATTTTTTTTCAGATTCTCAGGATCCGTGGCTGTTCAAGTAGCAGTATTTCCTGACGAGCCATCGATTTGACGCAACGGCGATATACACATATTCGCAACGTGTACGGGAGCACCGCATGCGCGAGCTCGATTAGAGAACAACTGTAATCTCTATTGCACAGGAATATCCGAGATCTTCATATGTGATTTATATGTTGACGATACATCAGAAACGTGAAGCTGCGAACCAAAAAACTAGTAGTCTATATGTACAATCGAGTTTCATATTCGTATCATCACATTATTACGAATCTTATTATTATTATAATTAATAATATATATGATTATTAGATATTATTAGATATATAATAATATATATATAATTGGTGTATTAATATCTGATTGATAGTCATCGCCAACGCACTCTTTTCTTCTCGTGAAGTCAGCTAACGGATTCACAAATTACGTCAACGGATTTGTAGACAAAGACTGTGTACATTTGGGGTGTTGACACACAGCTAGTCAGCAGGTGACAAAGCGAGAACGGTTCGTACGGAGGCTATGGCGAAGGCTGACGGGCCAAATCGGAAGCCAACTTTGAACCCAAGAAAGCGAAAAACAGAGGACACTGAAAAAGAAAGCCTAGATTCGGAGAGCATTTTAAAAGGTTTAGAGACGCAAGAGACGAGCCTACGAGAGCTCCGCACGATCCTGTTCAACAACCTTCTCCAGCTACAGGTGGGCTTCACTCATTATTGTCTCCCTTGTTAAATCTCTTACCACTCACCTCGCGAAAGTGTAGCCACTTATAACTTCGGTTGCGTACGAACAGGCCGAGGAAAACCGTCTTCAAAGCAAAAATACAGACCAGTGAGGAGAAAACACGTGAGAAACCCTTAAGGACGCCGCAAATAAGCGATGCAAACGGTGTTTAGCGGCCCGCGTGTCGATTTTGAAAAAAGGAAAAAGAGATCATCGGCCAGGCAACCGTCGCCGGAACAGTGTATCTCATGGCTTTCTGAGAGCTCTCAACACGGTGTGATTTTTCGCGGTGGCGTCTGGATGGCGTGTACGCGACAGCTTGCGTATGTTTTTGATCGAGTTTGCATAGGCCATAGACTTCCGAAGGAGACAGTAGAGGATGTGCCCCTATTTCTCAACACTCTTGCAAGAAATGGTTCCATTTTGTTTGGTACACTGCGAGACACAAACTCAGATAGGGGTAATATCGTAATTGTTCGTTTTTCGCCTGAAGAAACGCTTTATGCTGTAGGAATACTTGACTGCCTAACAGTCCACGCCTTGGGAGAAGTTACCAAGGGGCATGGTACTCTATTGTATAGGCTCAGGCTCTCTGAAATCTTCCAGATGTTAAGTGGGAGGGAGAACGCGAGAAGCAGAGGGGGATCTACGATCAAAGGCCTTTCTACCTTGTTTTCTCGCTTCACTACTTACCTGCACTTCCGCAAGGTTGGTTGGCTACCGAAATCAGGCTTACAGTATGGTTCTGACTTTGTGCTTTACAAAAACCACCCGAGCTTGGTGCACTCAGAATATTGTGTCATCATTCATCCATTCCGAGAAGTCAAGGCCGTGGCACATAAAACAGACAGTTTGGCACGGGAATTCAAACAATACCTTGAATGTCACTTCAGTCTCGCCGAAGCAACGTTTTTATCGGGCGACTGGACCAGTTTGCAAGCAGCGAGCCGACTTTGTGGGCAGGTGAATAAATCGTTTGTTTTCGCCTTTCTGCCTTGTGTGCAAGACGTTAACTTTCCTGCGAACAACAATTTCTATATATTTTGGATGAAAGTGATGTGTGTAGCTCGGTTTATTTCAGAGAAGAAGTAAGTATGCGTCACCCCGACGTTGGATCCTAACGTGTTCACGGGTGGCAGCGTTTGCGTCTTACGCAACGGCCCGCCATGGCGTCTTTTTCTTTGCGTCTTAATGTACATACAGTTACCTGCACTTTTTAACCGAGTCGCGATCCTTTCACTTGGCCGAGGCCACTCCGCGAGATAGTGGGTTCAGTTCGCGGACGGTGCCCAACCCCGCCCGCAACCTTCCACCCCTCATCGCGATACTCTGCCTATTCGGTAGTTCATATAATCATCAACGTCATAGACGACGAATATGATCTCATTAGAGAGTGACGCATCTGAAATAATTATATTTAATCACTCGAATCAACATCAGTTTGTTCTGCTTATCGGATAGGGCTCTCAGAAAGTTGACAGAGTAAAACTTGCGAGTGGCTTTAACACCCGACAAGTGTAACGACACAACGACATTATCTCGGTATCACATTGCTAAAAGTATACAATAATCTCGGGCAAGCCAGGAACAATTATATTCACCAGATCTGGTGTTTACTGTGGGAAAGGTCGAAGTCTACCATGGGATGGGTCGGAATTCATCGTCTCCCTCCTCAATTTGCTCTTTGAGAACGAAATAGCAAGGAGCAATTGAGGCGAAGATAATAGCAGCAACCATTTCATTGCCGACGGAGGAGGTGAAAATGTTCACGCCTGAAGGATTCGCCATGTGTGCCTTCAGACCCTCCAAAGGGGAGGTGCCGGTCACGGCATATTGGGAAACCATGCCCAAGAAAGACATCATGGCGAGACGGCCGTTCTTGACTTCCTTGACGCGCATTTCAGGGGAGTCTTGTCCCGTAGGATCAAAAGGAAAGTTCCCGATGACGCCGGATTGACCAGTAGTCATGAAACCTCGGATGCGGGCGGCCTCAAGGAACGCCATGATTACCACCTGACAAGCGACCAGGGTCTGAAGGTTCCAGTCCCCGAGTGCAGCCTCACCGGCTTCCCACCACTTGGGAAGGCCGACGGCGTCGGTAAAGAGAATGCCGGCGGTCGCATGCATAGCCCATCGGCCATTCATGAGCTCGGCTTCCTGAAGGTATGGCAGTGTCTCATGGTTGGCGCCGAGCCGAAGCGGATCGAAACCTGAAAAAAAAATGGATAGTCCCGGGTGTCAGGCGAGCTTCAAGGAACAGACAGCGCGCACGCGGGTAAGCTGTGCGGGCGAAGCCCAACGGCTTGCCGATGGTTCTAAAAGCTCATGCACGAGGGTCGCGCACCGTAATCTCCAGCCATCGTGCCGTCCAGATAGGGAGGAGGTTGCGTGCCGGGGAGCCAGTGGGTTCCTGCACGAACGACGAAGCCTTGGTGCTTCCGAGCTTTCATTTTCGCGGCAGGCGCGCGGACGGCGTTGAGCCCGAAAAACGAGGCACGAGTAATGGATGCCATGATTCCTTGGTGTGTATCGGTCAAAGATGAGCAAGAAGTGGCCGACGACGGCGAAGACATAATTATCATCAAGAACTTTTGGAGAATCCCGGTCGACCAATCAGAGAATGGTTCGTCATTGATTATTTGTATCGGGTAGGGGATGGATGTAGTTTCAGGGGCTCAAGACGGACTGAATTCTCGTCTATATTTATTATCTGTATTAATTCTTATTAGAATTAAAGAATACAACTAATTATATGATAAGGACAGGGAGGGGTGACGTAATTATATATATGTAATTATCTGACTAGCGCCTATCTCACATGTTGCGTGTTTGGACCTCCCCCCACATTGAAAAGAAATATACAATTTCGCAGAAAAAAACTAAAAAGCGTCGACATATCCAGGCCGACTCCCCGCACGTTTCAGCTTATATTCAACGGGAAAGGTGTTCGACCAATGCTGCAACAGTTTGCACTCGCTCGAACAGCTGTGAGATACAACTCATTGACGAGATGTTCGAAACGTCGCACGGGCATCACCAAGAAAATTTCGCATGCACCACGTTGCCTTGGTTTACGTTCCTCGCCCGTCAATAGCGTTTTTCACGAGAGGAAAACTGCGCAATTTCTCGTTGCTTCACGCCGAATGGCTGATCTTCAGCCTCCTGTTTTCGCATCATCTATCGACGCGGCTGGTTCAGAGTCATTCGGAGGTCCTACCTTAAACATTCCAACCTTGCTGACCCTGATTCGTGTCGCAGCAGTTCCTTTAGTGACGTTCATTTTCTTCTTGCAAGGTGCATGGGTGGCACCAACATGTTGCACTATCTTTATTTTCGCTGCTGTGACTGACTGGGCTGATGGATTTCTCGCGCGGAAGATGGGACTTGTCTCGTCATTTGGAGCTTTTCTTGATCCAGTGGCAGATAAGCTTATGGTTGCTGCTGCGCTTGTTCTGCTTTGCGTCCATGGGCCTCCGAATGTGGGTGGCGCACTCATCGCGATCCCAGCGACAATAATTATTGGTCGCGAAATAACCATGTCTGCCCTCCGAGAATGGGCTGCTTCTGCCGGCGGCGAGGTTCATGATGCAGTGGCCGTCAACTCATTTGGAAAATGGAAGACAGCCACACAGCTTGTTGCGCTTTCTATACTTCTTGGAGCAAGGGATGGATTCGCATGGTTGGGTTTATCCACGGATGCAGGGGTGCTTCTCACAAAAGGCGGATCGTGTTGCCTCTGGCTCAGCGCCGGTTTGGCTCTGCTCTCATTATATATATATATGTCAGGCGTTGTCAAGTATATGAACTAATGGAGCTTTTGAAATAAGAAGACCTTTCGCTGCTGCCAAGAGAGTTTGTATGAGTCCGTTCATTTGGATTTCATCTTTTAGAATCTTCAATTTAAATCTAAAGTGTTATGATTATGACATTATAAACTCACGAGAAAAAGAACTGCGAGTGATAGGTACAAGAGCATGATAGGGTATATTGCAAGCTCCTTCCTTTTGCCAGAAACAGAGGCAGAAGTGAATGGCACAGATGCATAGCTTGACCAAACAATGGATACAGCAGCCAGGCAAGACCTGTAAGCCTTATTCGTGCTAGCAAATGCCGTGCCAGCTGCGAAAAATGTCGGAAGGGTGCAGTAGCCAATCAAACTGATCGCCTGAAGAAATATAATGTGTCCTCCCAGGAGCAAGATATTCAAGGTAAGCACAAAGGATCCTATTACTACAGTTAAAAATACGACTGAAAACATGCTGGAAGCACCATCTGCGCTTTTGGTCAAAAGCATGCAGAAGCTGAGGACAGAAACGAGCGGACCCCACAAATCCCAATCACGAAGCCCTTCGCGCGTTGAAAACTGGCTCGTGCTTTTCCTGAACACTAACAGCACTGCCTTTGTGTTTGCCGCTAATCTTTTTAAGTCCCGCCAGAAGGTGACCCAGATGGATTCGTCGAGACTGCTCAAAGCTTGTTGCATGCCTCAGACAAATATGAGGTGTACATAGGCGCAACTCTACACACTACCCTGTGCAATACAGTAGGTAGTGGCCTTCTTTGTGACGTCTTATTAAACGCTCTCAATTATCGCAAATATATATCATGAACTAATAACTTAACATTATTATGAATAAATAAGTTTCGAATACCTGCAAATTCGAAGGTAATAAATAACATACAGTACCTTCGTACGTTTCGGAGGTACCTTCGAAGGTACCTTCGGTATCATTTATAAAAGCTTTCGTATCGGTCAAATTTTGAACACGTGACAAATAAAGGGAAATTGGATGAAATTGGTTTATTTTATTCGATGAAGGAACCAAGGAGCAATAGGCCTTGGTCCTTGATAAACGATACCTTGAAGGTAATATAAATAAAGTAGGTGAATGTAATGTGACATTTTTTCCCAAAGAAACTGTGAGCTGACTATTCCGAATATTTCCTTCTCACGCATTAAGGACAGGCAATCAAGGTAGCAGGGTGTCGTAATTTTCTGGGTAGCGCGTGTAGCAAATATTTCTTGATTTTATCAAAAAATAATTACGTCAGCCCAACCTGTCCTCAGCAGTTATTAGTTAGTGCAATAATGAAAATCTTGCAGGATCGGAGCGAACGAGTGAACTGATTTGTTGGGGTTCGCTCCAGGTCGGCATAGCCTCCGAGGTCGTGGTTAATTAGTTAATCACACGCTGACCATCTTAACTACAACTAACAGCCGACGTATGAGCAAACACCTGTCACCATTGTAAGAAGCGAATAGATCGTGATTCCTGGTTGACGATACCAGGTCATGTCGTCATTGTACGAAGCGAATAGACCGTGATACTTGATTAACGATACCAGGCCATATTGACATTGTATGAAGGGCGAACACAGTCATCAGAAATACGCTTCCCGAATAAACCGTGATTCTTGATTAACGATACCAGGTGAGTGTGACATTTTTGTAAGTGTTTCCTGTAAGAACGGCCATAAAGGGCATAAAATAGAGCCGTGCCAATCTTGATCAGTTTGAAAATATTGTGCTTGAAAGGCAATTTGATCGCAAAAAATAGTTTTGGAAGGTTGCTGACAATAATGTATCCCACGCAATTAAGTTTTACGAGGGTGTGTCTGGGTCAAATATTTGAAGCGATAACGAACCCGACGGTTTCACTGTGTTCGTTCGTGCTTCACGAGAGCTTGTAATCACAAGCTCACAGAGCAAGGCAGCCAGTGGGGTAGGATTCGTTTTAGTCACCCAGTGATCCTTTGCGAGCCGCTGGCAAGGATCTCCGGCCGGTCACAAACAGAAAGACTTGTTCACCCTTGGGTAGGATTTGTTCTAGTCACCCAGTGATCCTTTGCGAGCCGCCGGCAAGGATCTCCGGCCGGTCGCAAACAGAAAGACTTATTCACCCCAGTCGGAGTTGACCAGTTCTGTCGACCCAACGGGAAATGAAATGACAACCTCGACTCTAATAAACGCCGAGCCCGTCATTCACATCAGACGAGAGCTCCCAAATTATAAGCGGCGCCTTCGTTCGGCGTTGGAAACTGATGAGCTAATGCCTGACCTGATTGATGAAATTGAAGTTTTCCACCAGTTAAAAGACATAAACGATCCTGAGCATCCTTATAGTTTAGAACAGGCAGGTTTTCGTCAAGCGTCTTAACATTTTTTTGCGGTTTGTATTGCGCTCAAAACCCACTAACGACATGCTCCCTGTTTTACAGCTTGACATCGTCAGTATAGATGATACACGGGTGCACCATGAGGCACGGCGCATCCAAGTTTTTTTCACACCGACTGTACCTCACTGTAGTATGGCGACCCTTATCGGGCTCGCGATCTGTATGAAATTACAGCACAGCTTGGCTGGAAGCTACAAAACTAATGTCTTCGTCTATCCTGGCTCGCATTCCTCAGAACTAGCTGTTAACAGACAGTTGAATGACAAAGAAAGAGTAGCTGCTGCATTGGAAAACAAGAGCTTGCTGGAAAAGGTAAACTTGTGCCTGCATGGAAAACCTGCACTCTGATTTCCGGACCTTCGAATTGCAAATTGATGTCCAGGAGTTTGTTCTATTATATTACTTAGCTCAAAATAGCTAGACTACCCGATGTTCAGTCGAAATATATCATTGAAGATATAGTAAGATCCAGAACCTGTTGGCAGCAACTGGAAGACCTGGCTAAACTTTTGGGGGATTTCAGTATCTACGAGGAGATTGCCGCAAATCATCACCAGTACTCCTCCCCCCGGAGTTGGTTGGCAGTCGATGGTGATCACTTGATGTTTCACCTGCTGGGGTAAACTTTGAAGTTTCTGCAAGATCGCAGCAGTGCCCTTAAACTGGCCCGGTCGACCGGCAGAGTGCTCAAAATTAAGCATCGAAGCCTCGTCCTTCGCACAAAATGTCGTCAGCTCGACGCTCGATACAAGACGGCGTCAAAAGAAACGAATTTGTAAACAGAGAGCAAATATTTTTTCTAAGGTTGCGGGCGTTTACGGGTAGAAAGGCAGGCAGGGATAAATATGGCGTTGGGCGCAATCAAAGCGGCTTGCGGTCACGTGGCAATTACCTTGTAAAGTTGACCGATCTGCCCCCGATCCGTGTCGAAGATGTTGTAGTAATGAGACGCAAAGGCCTGGGAGATATATAACTTGAGGAAATAGATGTCTTGCGATCCAGACGCAGCGAACCGCAGATAGTAAACCGGGTACTTTCTCAGGGGAAAAAATCAACCTGGCCGACTTGATCGAAGTTTGTGCAAATGTTAGATAAGGGGTCCATGATGGGGACCGCACGGGCGAAAGCAGGCGCGGCCGTCGGCTTAGTGTCACGACGACGCAAGTAAGCAGAGAGTTCAGACAGCCTGCTGTTAATAAATATATGGGTCAATAAGGTTATAATAAGGCACGTGCCTGGCTGGAATCTAATGTCCTACCTTCGAAGGTACCTTCGTACCTTCGTAGCTTTTATGTTGATTTTCGGTCGGCAGGGCGGTTACCATATAAACACGAATTACCGGTATGTTTAGCGCCGACCAGCATCTTTGCAAGCGTCCAGCGCGCTCCGCATACTAGCGCGCTCCGCATACTCTAGCTAGCTATTCTGAGGCGCCAAGGTGGAAAAATCCGCGCGACCCTTTTCTTTTGGCGCGCTGCACGTGTCGACGCGTCAACGATATATCTAACTCGAGTTGATGACTTTCGGTCGGCATTATTGTGACCATGCGATGATTGGTCGGTTGCAAACACTGACACGTGCTACGCGCCAAACATTTTTGGCTCAGCGCGCGCGCCGAACTAGGCGTCATAGGGAAAAAACACGCGAGACCAAACCGCTTACTAAATTACTGTTCGGTGCCAAACACGGAGGGCGTCATCATCAGTGGCGCGCATCAACGTCACCCAGTTCGCGTCGTTAGATATTGCGTTGCAGTTGAACAAGAAGACCGTGCCCGCGACCCAAGAACATACGGTTTAATTTATACGGCAGTGAATCCAGAACATTTTAGACCGATGTTTCTTGAGTTCTTGAGGCAAAGCAAAACATCGCTGTTGAACAGTCAGGGAAAGTGCGCAAAGCTCATGGACAATAATGCGCGACACAATCGGAGTTCGTACTCCGTGTTTGGCGCCGAGCAGCATCTTTGCAAGCGGCCAAGCGCGCTCGCCGTTCTGCCTAAGCGCCAAACGGGGGAAAACACGCGCGACCCTAAATATTTGGGACGAGTCAGCTCACTGACGAAGTCACATTTAGCAACACCATCCAATAGGATCCAACCCGATCATTTTCCCAAATGTCCCACTTTATACGTCTTCTGATTCGTCGAGAGCTCGATCATTTTCAAACGTCATAGACTATATCACCTTACGGTCTGTGAGTGATACTTTTTCTCGGGCTAACAACTATGTGCGGCGCCTTTTCGTTCTTCGGACGCCGGCTGTTCAGCGAGACGGCCTTGTCATTGCGTTAAGCGTACACTTAGTCGTCGTCCGGACATGTACGCCACCGTTGAACGAAAAGGCGCCGGCAAGCCGTTTTCTGAAGACGCGCTAGTGGATGTCGAAGTTGACCGATGTATCGATGAAGATTCGGCTTCAAACCTAAAATATCGCCTTTCTTTCAACAGAGCTTCATCGATCAAAACCGAAGCTCCATCGCTCAACTTTGGACGGCAACTGTTCAGCGGGACGTCCGTATCGTTGCGCTTGACGTGCACGTAGTCGTCATATATGCATGCACGTACGCCACTTCTGAAGTAAGAAACGACACTAACGCGTCTTCCGAAGAGGCGGTGGTACACGTCGAAGTTGACCGATGTATCGATGAAAATTCGGCTTCAAATCTTTAACTATAGCCCTTCTTTCACCGAAGCTCTATCGATCAAAACCGAAGCTCAATCGATAAAATACTCCGTCTTGAACCCGCAGCGGCCGACCCCCGCGAGAACCGCGTCGAGAACTCGAAGCCGCGAGACGCCCGATGCGGATGCTCCTTCGCCGCGACGCCCACGAGGCGCGGCTTGAAATGTACACAGTGCTAGCGTGCCTATCTAAGACTTGTCCCAAACAAGCCTCCCGCGAACCCCGATTTTATCATTTTCCAGTCACCAGGGAGGCACCTACCACGGATATTACAACCGACCAAACTCGGGTCCGACCGCGGCGATGTGAGTTAGCGATCTATCTTATTAAGTGTTACGAAGGTATATATTAGGTCTATTGTTGCCTCCGATAACTTTCAAAATATCTCTTCTGCTGTCTGCACCCGGCACTTTGTCAGTCGCCATGGATATAGATACATCGAGTGTGGACGACGGCGAAGAGATAACGCAACTTTTTCTGACATTCCTCAACACTTACAGCTCTGGGTCGTTCGACGTAGACCGCGCGAAGTATGGAGACCTGCCTTCTCGCGATTACGTTGAACAGCTGAGCGATATGTGCGACCGCAGCGGGACAACGTTATATGTTGATTTCAGACATCTCGTTAGGTAAGACCGCTGATGGCAGATACCTTCATATGTTTGTTCTTCCTCGGTACATCTAGCATTCCTTAGCCAGAATGTTTCATCTATATTTCCCTTTTGCTTTTCCGGTCCTGGTCTGTTCCAACTCTCCTTTGTTCACCTCTTCTCCCTCGCATCAGGTTTGACAGCAACCTCGCTCACGACGCCATACAAACGAACTTCTTCAAATATCAAAAATACCTTCGCCGAGCAGTCCAGAAATTTGTCCTTGAGCACCGACCAGAGACAGCAAGGATGGAACGTTGGCATGAGAAGGACTTCTGGGTTTCGTTTGTGAATTTGCCGAGTGTACTCCGCCTTCGTGAGCTTAAAGCCGAGGCCATAGGCCAACTCGTCGCATTCAGTGGGACGGTTACCCGCACGTCGGATGTCAGGCCAGAGTTACTTTTCGGCAGTTTCAGGTGTGTTGACTGCGGTGTTGATTGTCCAAACATCGAACAAGATTGCCGGTACACCATACCTTCAATCTGCGCAAATGCCTCTTGCACTAACCGGGACAAGTGGACCCTGAAACGCGAAACCTGCACATTCGTAGACTGGCAGAGAGTCAGGGTGCAGGAGAACAGCGAAGAGGTCCCGGCGGGGTCGTTGCCTCGCTCCATAGAGGTGATTCTTCGCCACGAAGCTGTGGAGGAGGCACGTGCTGGTGATAAGATGATTTTTACTGGAACTTTGCTTGTTGTCCCCCAAGGTGCACCAGCAAATATGGCTGGCGATCGCACGGAAATGGGCCACGGAAGAAGTGGGCACGGTGAAGGCATAAGTGGCATACGCACTCTTGGCACTAGAGAACTTTATTACAGAACAGTTTTCATCGCGAACTCTGTTGTCAACACAACAAATTCATCCGAGCCAAGTGGAGATGCCTATGATGGCGCGAGTGCTATCAAATGCGGGATCGGCTTATGCGGAGATGAAACTGGCAGGGATATTTTGCAGAGTTTTTCGAGAGAAGAGCGCCGGAATTTCACTTTGATGGCTGAAGATCCGGCTATCTATGATAAGTTTGTCCGCTCGATCGTCCCGACTGTTCATGGGCATGTCGACATCAAGCGCGCTATAGCACTCATGTTATTTGGTGGCGTTCACAAAGAAACAAATGATGGGATAAGTCTCCGTGGGGATATCAATGTACTTGTCGTCGGCGATCCATCATGTGCAAAGTCCCAGTTTCTAAAATACATCTCGTCTTTCTTGCCCAGGGCAGTCTACACTTCAGGAAAGTCGTCATCAGCAGCGGGCTTAACTGCAACTGTGGCAAAGGACGTCGAAACAGGAGAGTACTGCATAGAGGCTGGAGCATTAATGCTGGCTGACAATGGCGTGTGTTGCATAGATGAATTTGACAAAATGGACGCGAAGGACCAGGCTGCCATCCACGAAGCAATGGAGCAACAGACAATTTCGTTAGCTAAAGCCGGAATAAATGCAACACTGAATGCACGCACGTCAATTCTTGCCGCTGCAAATCCTAATGGCGGGAGATATGATCGCAGCAAAAAGCTTAAGCATAATTTGAGTCTCCCGCCTGCGATCCTTTCACGTTTCGATCTTGTTCATGTAATGATTGATGAACCAGACGAATTTCGAGATTACAATCTTGCACGTCATATTGTCAATTTGCACCAACGACAAGATGAAGCTATGAATGTGGATTACACGCTGCAACAGCTTCAAAGCTACATTCGTTTCGCTCGATCTATACGCCCCAAACTTACTCCTGAAGCACGACAAGAAATAGTTCACGCGTATATGAAACTCAGACAAGGAGACGCTCAGCCTGGCTCACAGACTGCTTATCGGATCACAGTTCGGCAACTCGAAGCCCTTGTCCGTTTATCTGAAGCCCTCGCGCGTCTACACTGTAGATCAGATGTGCAGCCTTTGCATGTGAAAGAAGCACGGCGCCTATTGTCTGAATCAATAATCGCCGTCGAGGCGAGGGATCTTACCTTTGACGAAGACAGCTCCTACAACAGAAATGTTCTAACTAACTCGGACGAAAACGAACCAGCTGAGCTATCTGAGGCGCGTAACCTTGTCCACGATTATGCACCACAAAGTGGATTCGGCAGAAGATCTTGTCTTGATGGTGCCATAAGCTTACCCAAATCTGCAGAATGTGGTGTTAATCAGACACACTCAATCGTTGAGGTGAAATCACCAAATTCTGAACCGCAAATCCTCATGAAATCGTCTAGAACAATATCTTTCAAGAGGTATCAACAGATCCGCAACATGCTTGTCAAACGTATGAGACAACATGAATTTCATCAGTCAGAAGATTTCGATCGTGCCGAACACGTTGCCGGGCTCAATGGTTTTGCGTCTGGCATGAAACAGGCTGACTTAGTCACATGGTACATTGATCAAGTCGCAGCATTCGAGGGCATCTCAGACTCTGGGAAGCTGCTCGATGAGCTCAGGGTAGTACGTTGCATCATTTCCCGCCTCGTAACACAAGAAGGGACACTAGTGATAATCCAGGAACACAGTGGCGCAAAGGGTCATCACTATGGAAATGTTGACCCGAGTAACAGTTCAGTCATTTCCCAAGTGGAGGGAAACGCCCAAAAAGTTGATGACCGTGTACTCGCCGTGAATCCTAATTTTTCATTCGAAGATTGACTGAGGCACAAATCTACGGAGAAGTTGCAGTGATCAACTCTCAAGAAGTAGTAGGCGTTGCCTGCATTGAAACAATGCCGTTTTTAAGGTGGTCTACTCAACTTGACTCTGACCTTGCCGAGTGTGTTCCTCATGTCCCCCGAGTAGGCGCATGAAAGCATTATACGAGTTCTCGGTATCGTATAGTAGTTGTCTGATCTCATCATCCCCTAGCTCATCACTCGCGCGCATCTTGTCCAGCCGGACAATCCAGTGTCTGACAAGTATTGTCCCCGCGAAATCTGTTGGGAGTTGCTGAACTCTGTAAAGGCTGGTGAGAAGATCTGAAAGATACGGGGCAACTTGGTCCTTTGCTGCCAGTTTCAAGGGTCATGTAAAAGTTGCCAATCGCAATCAATCCAACGGAAAATATAACGCGAGGCAGCACGCAGGGGGAGTAGGAGCAGGTTTGCCCGTTGGGAAAAGTCAACAAAAGCAAAAACAAAGCTTTAGCAGTTGGAAATGCAACTTTCAATACGGAATAATCGTTTCCCACATATTTAATTTAAGAGTGTCTATGAGGCCGATGTAGTTATGAACACACTCAGCAACACTCACTGCCGAGGGCTGTTCATCTAAACGGACAACCCTGTGCTCAACAGTAGCCGGCATGCCTATCTGCAAGCGATGTCGTGCCGTTGCGAACTGGATTGAGTACGTTGACGAAAAGAACGGTCGACATCAATCCCAACGCAAATTAATGAAGAAACTTGGGTCACCGCACGAACTAAAAGCCAGCAGGGTGGACCGCATGTATCAGGGACGTGAGTGCACCCTGTTAAAAGGGTCAGCACCGCAGAGTAGATACGTGTGAGTCTTGCTCGCATAAAACCGGGGGGAAAACTTCAACTTGCATGAAGTGTTGTACATCTGGCACCGTGTCCACGAGAGCATTCCGCAAAGTTTTGAACCTCGTGATTAGCTCGGAACAAGCGGATTCATACGCGCCGGCGTGTGCGGTGCTGTTCAAATAAGCCGTCTCGAGCTTTTCTACTGATTTGATAAGTGCATACAAATTTGCAAGTCTTTCTGTACGAAAAACTAAGTTCTCATGAACAAGAAGTGGAAGAATTCTGCGCTTTTACCGTATTGGTTCCGTCCGTGTTTATCGCTCCAGAGCCTCGTTTTCTGAGTTTGGTCTTCTAGCATTCGAAAAGATGTGCTTACGTGGCTGACCTGACCTGACCTACAAGATTGTGAACGCCACCCGCTTCGTAGACTACGTAGACTACGTACGGACAAATAAACGGCTTGCTTAAATAATAAACTTATTACAGAACCAATAATCTTAATAATAATATTAATATTATATAATACGAAGTAAGGTATATACCTTCGTATTAAATAATAATCTTATCTCGAATAAAAAGCTTATTATTAAGATCTGAAGCCTTCCGTATGCGTATATGAATGTCATAATAAAATATCGTGCTCGTGCTAAATATGTAATATCATATTTAAAATTTAATAACCCTATACGCAAAAAAACGATTTTCGATGAATTCCTATACGGGAGCTACAAATATATTATTCACGAACGAACGAAATACGAAGGTGATAGGTATTCGAGGGATTTCGAGTAATAACTCATCATCATCGATATACGAAGGTGATATATATATCCCTTCTAGTCCTGAATATACGAAAATCGTACAAAAGTCGTGTTTAGTCCTGAATATACGAAAATCGTACAAAAGTCGTGTTTTTCAGCCCATAGCGCGCGAAGAGCCAAAAGCCTGTGCGACTTCGCGAAAGGTTTTGGGCCTGGGGAATATTTTCCCGTTACCTTCATCGACCACCAGCAATCATCCAATTTTTCGCAGACTCGTTCGCTGAACTCCCGCTCGGCTAACTCGCATCTACGTGATGATGCATTCTTCGGCACTTGGCGAGGGCCAAGTACGAATTTCGTACGCGATTCATCGCCAGGTGGTGTGCGACTTAGCGGAGCCATCCGACCGTCTTCGGACGTGATTCAAGAGGTGCGCGATCCCCCAGGAGGTGAGGAACTCGGGAAAAATACGCGACGGGCGTTACCTATTTTTTGAACTGTTTGGGCAAGCATCTGGCCGCGATGAGGACGTTATACAGGCGTTTCCTTGCTTGATTGCTTAGTGATTCGCGCTGCACATCGTGATGATGTCTATTCGTACATACACGGACAAATGCGCATCGGTTTCGTGTGTATATCTGGACATCATAGCCGCCCCCGCGCACTTTTTTGGCCTCGTTTGGACTTGCCAAACTTTTCTTACGTTTGAATCGAAGCTACAAATCTAACCACACATCTTTACTTTTTGCAGGATGGCTGACCAATCTATAATAAGATCGGCGGCGCAATCGTTTGCTGTCCTCTCGTATAATGATACACCGATTTACCCCACCCCGTCGGACCCGCTCGACCCCCCCGAGCAGCCCCAGCCCCCCGAGCAGAACGATGGCGCTGGCGACGTCGAGGAGAATGCACCTCCATCACCGCAGGATGAAACGATGCGCAAAGCTCGCAAAGATCGCGCTCCTAATAAAAAGGCGATTGCTATAGCGGAGCATGTCCGTAAATGGCTTACTGAACAAGTGGAGCAAGAGCGAAAAGAGTTTGAAGCGATCTGGCTAGGAAAGGGAGATGTATTATCATCAAGTGATGACGCACGAAATCTTACCGAAACAATCGTCGCCAAGACTGGTTTTGTTGTACCCGCCGGGGATGTGAGGGCATGGCTGACTGCATTCACAGGGCTTCCCAGGGCTTTAGATTGGATATACAAACATGACCATCGCACCCCGCAGCCCACATCCGATTCCCCCCCCGCCCCCGAACAACCTCAACGACGTTCCCGACACCGACGCCACCACCGCTGCTCAAGGGCCCGTCCCCGCTCACTCTGTTGGTCCTCGCGACGACATTAACGTCGCAGATTGGGTCGCGCAAATCATCAGCAAAGTCGTGGGGGGTGATACGACCGACGTGGTACAACCAGCGAACCAGACTGCGATTCCTGAGATGCGGCCTCGAGGTCGCCCGCCAGGAGGGCGGGGCAGAGGCCAGAGAGGTACAACCCAGCCTCGCCGGCAGACGCAGCGGAGGAATGGCACAGACAGCTCCGAACGGCGAATAAACGTGCGCGAACATAATATTATGCATCGTCTTATTATTATTAATTATGACAACTAACGGAATGGAAAGTACGTATACGTAGTACTTTCCCAATATTTAATTAATACCTTCGTATAATTTATTTTACTTCGGCTTTATTTGTTTTCATCTAATAACTAAAGTTACCTTCGAAGCACACATGTAACTTTTAAGGTCCCAGCTAAAACTCTTTTTATTCGGCATGATCTTAGCAAGATTGGTTCTTCTGTATCTATTTACTGTCCTTTATTATCCGAGACCTTCACATGCATATATGCATGGATGTATGCAAGTAAGTGGGGCATATCATATTTATGTGTACGAACGAACGAAACTTTATATAGTACATACAGTAAGCTGCATTCGAAACTTGCTTATTGAGAGTTACGAAGGTAGTATAAATTCTGCGTTTTAATATTCACACTTATGTATTATCGAGATCTCCACACCCTCCGCTCCTTTAACCAATCTGCGGAGGCGCCGTTCGCGCCGACCCTGCCCTGCGCGCCGTCCTCTGAGCCTCCGGGCAACACCCGCCCGCGACTCAAAAGAACCAACTCCGTACACTGTACCTCCTTGAGTTAATAGGAGGTACAAAAAATCACGTCAGGTGAGAAGTTCGCTTGCTTTGAAATCACCAAGTTCGGCTGAAGCAGCGACGCAAAAATATATAATCACGCCTTATCATTTATTAGTTAGATATATGGTACAATAAATAAATGTTAATCAAATATAATGCAACATGTGGCTAGATATATAGGCTTGACATCATCATATCATCTATCACACGAACTTTTTGGATGATATCACTATCTATCTTCATTCTAATAACCCTTCCTCTTTTAAAACTTTTCATGTACGAACGAAACTTAACTCTAGCTAGAGCTAGCTAGTAGCTAGCTAGCTAGCTAGCTAGCTAGATAAGTCTTACGGATAACGAGGTTTGTGTCACGACCTAGGTCACGAAAACTTATGATGACGCAAACTATATTCTCCTCCGTAAGCACCGTTTCAAACCGTCGTCATGTTCGCCGAAATATCAGCGTCAGAGCATGTGCTAAGCAAGTTTTGACGCCGCCGCCGACGACTTGTCCGAAGAGACGGGAAGCCGTCTTCCTAGGATCTTTCGGCCTTCAACTGTCTATCGCTACAAACGCACGGGCTCTAATCCCCGCCAATGACGACGATGACGAAGAGTAAGCTCCCACGCTTTCCTTTATGCGTTTCCAACCTGCACAACTAACAACGTTTAAATGCGTTTCCCTGCGATCAGACTTCTCGCGAAGGCCAAGGCAGGTCGTGCAGAGCGCATCCAAGCCGAGAGAGCACTGGAGAAAAAATATGTGGCAAAAAACGAACTGAAATTTGACTCGGATACATCACGAGTTCAAGTGGCTGTTTACAAGCTGAGCAAAGCAGGCTCTCTCATCGAGTCTGGTTATCTAGCTCTTGCAGCAGAGGAGTTAGGACGGGGAAGCTGGGAAGAAGACCTGCAAGTAGCAGGAGACAACCTTGGGTATCAGCCGCAATCTTTCATTAAAAATGTCGCAGAATTGAGACGCGCGTGCATGGCTGGCGAAGTCGATAAGGCAAAATCGGCCTACGTTGCATCTGCTCGTTCGCTTGAAGAATATGCCCTTGCGTCAAACGTAGCTGGATACCTTAAACTTTTGTGACCCAAGTCTGAAGTGATTCAGCTCACGCCGTGCTTCGAAACTGTTGGCCATCAGTTACTGACTTTCCATCATCCCTGCCATTCCGTACATGATAAATCCAACGGGTATCGGTCAAAGTAATATGAATTTCAGAACTTTGTCTTTTCACCACTCGCATACGTTTCACAGCCATCCGCTAATTCACTTTGGTCTTCGGCTTTCAGTTGAGTTAACGATCCGACAAGAAATACGGCTGATTTAACACTCTCAACTCTTCGTCAACAATTGGATTCATCACTTAAGCTCACTTTGTTGAATCAATTTACTCGAGCTTTGCATCGGGCCGCACATACAGAAAGTGTAAAGAAATGATATTTAGAACGTCGCGTGAATCGAATAAGCTAAGTGTGTTCGCATTAGCATCAAAACACAAACCCGCAGTCAACAGAAATTTCGCTTTCCTCAAAATCTAGAACGCGCGACCACCACAACTAGCCAGCTGGGTACAACGTGACCCTTGTGCCTTTAACACGTGTGTGTGATGAGGCATCGCTACACGCACATTTCCGATTGGATCCATGTTTCATGGCCAGTGCTAGGGGAACCATGAGCTTTGATCTTACTCGACTGGTCTGAAGTTCCGCAGCACACTGCAATTAATCAAGTGTTTTCGAAAGTATCCGCTGAGAGGGCGTTCTCTGTAAGCCTGTGAGCCTCACACGATATTCTTTTCAGTTTGTCTTGTGTAAAAGAAAATGTACCCATCACACTGCTTGACTTCCTCTGGTGTAACTTGCACGACTTTGTCGTCGTTAAATTGAAGCCACTCTGCCTTGGAAGCCGCGGTAGACATCTGCGAAACGTTGCCTGAAGTATTTTGCAGAGGTCTCATGGTCTTGCAGCTATCACTTCTCGTGAAAACAGTGTAGTGACCACTCGCTGCACCAGGACCATGATGCACGACAACCCCAGAAAGATCATAGAGAACTGGAGTAGATTTCCTCACATGAGCTTGCTGCCTTGAAACTGTGGCATCTGACCAGTGATTCGTCCTTCTATCTGCGCATGCACATGAAGCGGGAGCTGTTTTCAGGACTCCTTGCCAATCGGGCGATTTCGAACCTCTTTCTTGCCAATCAGGCGAGTCCGTCTTGCAAAGACACACAGTCCCATGTATTTCATCCTTCTCTCTTCTTAGTTTTGCTGTTGGGTGCATGCCTTTCTCGCTCTGATGGGTTCCTGCTGCGACGCCGATCGAAGGACTCTCGCCATCTTTGCCATTACAGTTCACTGACTCCATGTATGGCGCCAGGTCCAAGTTCTCAAGTGGAAAGTCTACGTGGGTGTTTAATTTCGACTTATTTTCTGAGCCCCGCCAGGTGAATCGTTTTATATGCAGGCATAGAACAGGCGGCAATGACTGAAGCTTGGTCTGTTTTGAGGTGCTAGCGAGGCTGCCACAATGATCACATGCATACATTGCTGATCCCGACAACTTCTCGTCTCGCGTGTACACCGCCAAGCATTGCTGGAGAGTGGCACAACCATCAGGCCCCTCACCCATCTCTGCCACCTCGCAGGGTTTTTGAGAAGGACAGCTTGCTTTCTCAGAGCAGCAAATTTTGGTACCAGCCTCAATAACCGATGGTATTGTCAAAGAGATGTCAAGGAACGGCTCTTGACAACTGTTTGCGTGGCCACATCGAAAGCAGTGGATCTGATTTAGGGCCATTCCACCAAATAAGCGCCAAACTGGGTCCGAAGGCAATCCAAAGTCACAGTCAACATCAGATAAAAAGGCACCCGCGTTGGACTCGAATCCACCTTGATGCGCCTTGAATGTGCTCGGACCAACTCGTGTCTCGGTTCGAAGCCCAGATCTGCCCGAATTTGATTCGCGATGGGCAGCTACATCGTCGACGCTCTTTCTACTTTCTTCTTTGGCGAGAGACTCAGATGAATGCTTGAACGCTCCATACGAAGATGCCGGGTTTTCATTAATTCCCTCCTTTCTTCTTCTTGATTGGCACGGACGGCAAAGGCAGCCCCTCCTGTGGCGTACAGCACCCCAGCGCGAAATTATGACATGTCCATCATGTCGGCCATTCCCATCCACCATGATGTCTTTGTTTAATGGCGTACTCTTTTTTGGGTGTCCCAATCCCACAATAAGAGATTCTAAACTGGCAACTCCCACTGCGTTGCCGCCACAATGCTGCGAAGGTATGATAGAATGGTTGATATTACTACCAGTCCATGATTTCCCACACAGCTGCTGCCTGCACCTCGAGGTTCGCGTGCGTCTCATCGGGACAGGTATGCCGAGATCGCCCATCACATTCGCGCCTATACCATGTTCATTTCCACGAGGTAAGAGTTTCCCATTTTCTTTTGCAGCTTGCGTGGCGACCAGTTGAATGCCTCGTACAAACTCCAAGCGTAGGCGCTCTAGCAGGAATCTTGTCAGTTCGTGCGCATCTTGCTGCTGGTTGCCAGCAAATGAAGGCACTAACGCCCAAATTGCTCGCAGCAGCCGATACGGCGGGAAAGCCGCGTATTCACCTGGAAAACAAATTAGTTCAGGGTTTAAAGTACAAGCATCACATGTCGCATCGTTTTCAAGCAGTAAATGTTGACGTGACAGAGCTCAGAATTGTTCCGAGGGCCTCTCGAAAGATTCATGACCTAGCCGTGGATTGATTACTCACCGGACCAGAGGGTTCTCAGTACTGCTCGTAATTCCCCTGCGTGAAACAAGTGAAGCATGAGGAACAAAGAAATAAAGTCAACGAAAGTTTCGTGGCCTGTGTTCGGTCAAAAATTGCTATGCAGTATCACGCAGCAACGAGATATGTTGCCGGTAGAGTCGAAACGATAGACATACCTCCAAGGCAAGCATGATCCGCGGCAGCTATACTTGCCTTTCCAGTCCTAGTCATCGCTGGTGGACGAACTGGTGCAAATTGGTATTAGAAAAATGTCAAAAATAGAGTGGAAAAGAGTTGGCAACACTGTTTGTATAAAGGAGTCGAAAGCCGGGAGCGAACGTGTACACCCGCTTCGTGTCATCTGACAGGCGTGTCACGTAATGGGTTGGACATATGGGTTGGACATGAGAACGCTTGACCGGGTGCCACGCAACAAAAAAGGAAGCATTTGGAATTTGGGGTCCTGGGTTCGAAGCTTGGATCACTTACGGACGGGCACAATTGCCTCCTCAAAATAACTCGCTTCTCCGCGTTTTCGCTTCCGCCGCTTTTTGAATCCCGGAAACGAGAGGATCTCATCCGTTAGATTGGGACTCGCCGCCTCGAGTGACCCTCCTGTCCCGCTTGCTGCGTAAAGATATGTCCCTGCCTCGTCGCTGAGCATGCACTCCCGAAAACCTCTCACGTGACAAAGAGCTTGAAGAACGCTATTAAGATAACATGTGTTGCTGACGTTATAGAGTCCCGTGCATTGAACTGCAGTGCCGCCATCTGTCATGGTGCTTGTCCAAGGAATACGTGCAACGAGCTCAACACTTGTGGCCAAAACATGTAAGCTGGGAACGATTCTGGCTCAGCTCGCAGCTAACCATAAAATAAAGCTACAAGCTTATTATTAACTCATTCGGTAAAAATCTTCCTTCGTAATTTCGAAACTTACGTAAGTTTCGTTCGTCGTATGTAAACTGGTAAACCTCACACTATTTCATGCAGGGGCACTAAATATATTCAGTTTGCACGATGGGCCTATTTCCAGGTTACGTATGGGAACATAGTCAGAAATCGCATTTTGGACTCGCTTTCGCCGTGCGCGGAGGCTGCTGCCGAGTCAAAGCTCTTTCGTTTCGGCTATCTCCGATTGTGCCACCTATCTGACTGTTTGCCTGTGCCATACAAGCCTCAGGATCTCTTTGATTGCCCATAGGATCTCTTTGATTGCCCATAGGATCTATTTGATTGCCCATAGGATCTATTTGATTGCCCATAGGATCTCTTTGATCGCCCATAGGATCTCTTTGATCGCCCATAGGATCTCTTTGATCGCCCATAGGATCTCTTTGATCGCCCATAGGATCTCTTTGATCGCCCACAGGATCTCTTTGATCGCCCATAGGATCTCTTTGATCGCCCATAGGATCTCTTTACTTGAAACCGAGGCCATAGCGAGGCCAAGGTGAAAAACAGGCTGAAAGCGAGGCGAAAGCGAGTCCAGAATGCGATTTCTGACAATGTTCCCATACGTAGCCTGGAATATGGCCCATCGTGCGAACTCAATATTTAGTGCCCAGGGGTACAAGTTCACTTTAGATTATGGGCTTCACCTTCGCACCTTCGCACCTTCGTAATAAACACAGTGCGCTCGCCGTCCTGACTAGGCGCCATAGGGAAAAAACACGCGCGACCCAAAATATTGGCGCGGAGCGTGTGTCGGCATTTGCAACCGGCCAGTGTTCGTATGGTCATCACACTGCCGACCGAAAGTCAATGATATAGGTGGAATGGTGTATTCGGGTTTGCAATATTGGTTATCGAGCCGTAATCATATATATACATAAACGCCCACAGCCAAACACAACATTCGGCATATATCCGATCTATACGGGTTCTTTATTTTTAATATATATTGTCGACATATAAATATCATTATTATTATCACGGTCTTTTCATATATATTTATATATTGTCGAAACTATAAAATCTTGATTTAGCGCTTCATATATATTATATATGTCAGCCGATAATAATAATATTAATAATATAATAATCAAATAAAGGACAAATAATAAATAAAGATAATAATAAGTGCTGCTAGCTAGGCTGGTGTCGAGATAGAATACCGTCATATCTCGTCATATTGGTGTCAAGCACCAATGGCTATATATAGGCTGCTAGGCTAGCTATCTAGCTATTTGTTTCTTAATACATTATTATTTATTGAAGACCACATATTTCTACTCATACATACGTGAGGGGATATGACTCGTTTATTTATTATGAGGAGGGAGGATAAATAATAAGGTTGATCGAGGGATATTTTACCGGTACGAACCTTATGTATAATATATTAATAATATGATATCATACCTTATTATTATTAATACTTGATTGATTATTGGTGTAATACCGAACGAATGTAAAAGGACGAAGGTACGAACGAAGGTACCTTATTACTTTCATATGTATATTATGTTATGATATTCGGCATAGCCGTTGATTACAGGACTCGATGTCATCAACATATGGAAAAATGTCACACTCACCTGGTATCGTTTATCAAACGTGACGGTCTATTCGTTCTATACATTGTCAACATTTTTACCCCCAATCCAACGTTTTTTTTACTCGTTTAACTCGTAAATCTGGGTTTACCTCTTGACCCACGTCACTGAATCCAAGGGTATTAACACAAAACAGCCACGCTTTACCTACGAGTATTCAAGGTGTGTTTTAATTGTCTAATTCAGATGGAACCGATCAATTCCGTACGGTGCTTCTGCATACCTTCG
>Ga0209630_10001522_pt1 | contig 24578 bp, 22 predicted proteins | sample COG_01_FD_184745 | JGI IMG/M metagenome (GOLD analysis project Ga0209630, IMG submission 184745) | Pelagic Microbial community sample from North Sea - COGITO 998_met_01 (SPAdes) (version 2) | ecosystem: Environmental > Aquatic > Marine > Neritic zone/Coastal water | place: Helgoland, sampling... | reverse complement strand
GACCTTCGGCTGAACAGAATCCTGGAGGGCGGCGCCCGCAAGGTTGTTGAGCTGGGGCGGAAGGAAGCCGTTAAGGGTGCAGGTGTTGGTGAGAGCGACCGTATTACCGATCATGTTGTTGTAGGCAAGCTGCTTGCCCTTCGGGACGGTGAAGGCCGCCCAGAAGTCGAGGTGGATGTTGTCGAAGCGGGCCGCGACGAGGTCGTTGAAGGTAATCGCGCACTCCTTGATGAGGTTATGCATGAGATTACGCGTCCAGCGAAGACGGGTGCCGACAGCGGCTTGGACCTGGTTGAGGCCGACGCGGAGCCAAGTCTGGAGCAGGTAATCGCCGGCACGCGAGATGCTGACGGACCAGTTCTGGCCAAACCTTGGCTGACCGGACGCGTTGGACAGGATGACCGGAACCTGGGTGAACCAGGTCGACTTGCACGTAGTGCGAACAAAGTACGCGACGGCGTCGCCGCAGCCGTACATGTACTTTTCGAGCTCGTCATAAGTAGCGAGGTCAATGAAGCCAGAGGTAATATTTGAGGATTGGATAGAACTCATGTTTTATATTACCCAATATATTTTTTTTAAGTAAAAATATAAAAATGTTGGCTATAAAATTGGAAAGCCAATTGTTCCACCTGAGACTCTGACGATATTATAGTTAACACACGACATGTAAAATTCGTATGTTTGTCTTATATTTACGCCAGACCCGTTTGCTCCTCCTGGCGCTTCTGCTGGTCCTCCAGTAAGGGGGAGGGTAGTTGTAGACCCTGTTAGCAAAGTATTGGCCGCGATAGCAAGCTCTGTAGCAATAGGGATAATGCTGACGTTGCTAAGTTTACCGTAGTTTGTAGAACCCATTGGGTCTGAGCATATGAAATCTAGAGAATATGAATAGCAGTGGAATCCGGACACCACCGGAATTGCCGGTGAATGATAGTACGGATTTACAAGACTGTAGTAGTCTGCTCCCATGTTTGCCAGGCGCGCCGTATTTTCATACACAATACTCACAGTGTCTATAGGATCTACCGCATACTGGGAGTGAAACTTGGAAGAAACCTGAGTAAGATTTCCCATCAGCGGAGATCCGACTGTGTACACGGACCTTTCAGATGCAAACGTGCTGTTTCGCACTGCAAAAAAGATGACTTTAATTGCGTGCGAGAGCCGCAAATCTATCCTAGGGTTTGGAATATCATTAGGAGTGTATACTATGGGTTGTATAAGCTGAACTTGCTCAATCAAAATATCTCGAGGACTGCAAGCCATGCGTTTGCGCTCGTCGTTCGAAACAAGCGAGTAGTTTGCCCACACTTCTACCTTTGAAAGCGTAGGGGCTTCAGAATAGTCGGCCAAGTCGAGAGTTGTCGGCACCCGCCGATATTCAGTATTATTGTTGTTCGTAGGAGTTTCCCCGATAAGAAGCTCATCCCAGTTTCTGAAACTAAAATTGATGCTCATGTCTGTGTACGGCAGTGCAGCCGTAGGCAAAGCTAGTCCGGTGTCTCTGGAATAGAAAAAAGGAAGCGGGAGATTGAGCCACGTTTCAGTAGGCTGAGCGGCCGTTAGAGCACCACTTGCAATACCCGGGTTAGTTTTGGCCGGGGGGAGCTGGAAGTTTTGACCAACAGCGGGCACCGCAGTAGGGGTGTCCGTAAGATCAATAAGATCTCTAGTATTCCCTATCATCTCGTTGTACCCTGTTTGCTTTCCGGCGGGAACCGTAAATGCAGCCCACATGTCAAGATGGAAGCTGTCGAATTTTGCCACGACAAGATCGTTGCACGTAATAGATACCTCTTTGACCAGATTGTGCATTAAATTTTGCACCCATCTCAGGCGAAGGAAGTTCGCATTTCCTGTACGAGCAGTCACATTAGGAAGGGCAACTCTAACCCATGTATGCAAAAGGTAATCGCCAGCCCTTGAAATATTGACGGAAAATTCTTTTCCAAAATCAGCCTGGCCCTTTGCAACTGGGAGGATGACGGGCAGTTGCGTGAACCAAGAAGATTTTACAGTCGTGCGTACAAAATACGACACAGACGTATCGCAGCCGTAAATATACTTCTCGAGCTCATCATATGTAGCCAGATCTATAAATCCAGATGTTAAATTTGCTGTGTATCTGCTCATTTTATTACTAAAATTTTTACTTTTAATAAAAAAAATGTTTTCAAACACGTGTTTTACATCTGAAAAGATGACCTTTATGATTCAGGTTTTTCCTATGCTAGTCCTAGCTATAGTAATAATCGGGATTCGAAGTGTCGGTAATAAAAAATTGACCGCCGCAACCCCCAACAAGTCGGAGGGTAAAACCGGCGCTTTATCGGCGGCTGCCGCAGTAGTCAAGAAGAACAAGGGATCTATTGGAGCTATCTCGATTCTAACCACCCTTTATGCAGGGTTCCTGTCCTTAAAGAAAAATAAAGGACTTACTCTAAATGGCGCACTTGCGTCAGTATTTTCTCCACAGCTTTACATTGTCATGATGCTTTCTACCGCGAAAAAGTTTTCGCTTAATTCTTTTCTTGGAAAGGGTGAATGGAAGAAGTGTTTGTCGATGGGACTTCCATGGTGGTACTGGCTTTTCTTTGGTTTGGCTGTGCTTCCAATTGCTTTGATGGTAGGTCTTTTTGGACTAGCGGGCAACACTCTTACTTAATTTTCTGACCTGTAATAAAGAATGACTATACTGACATTTATAAAAAGCAATCTATTACAAATAGTTGTGACAGTCGCACTGTTGGCTGTGGCAGGGTTTGCGCTCTCTGATATGAAAAATCCACAGCTTGCCGGCTCTACTGGTTCCGCCTCTAGCAAAACGTATACTTGCAAAATGGTATGCACAGAAGATGCCGTCGCTCCCAAACCCCCGGCCCCTCGTCCGGCTCCTCGTCCGGCTCCTCGTCCGGCTCCTCGTCCGGCCCCTCGTCCAGCCGTTGCTTGCAGCAGCGCCCTTCGAAGTGTTTACAACGAATGCATCGCCTCTAAAGACACTACATCTACTTCCTGCGTGACTGCTATCCGCAACTGCGCAAATGCTCCTGTGCCCCGCCCGGCCCCTCGCCCGGCCCCTCGCCCGGCCCCTCGCCCGGCCCCTCGCCCGGCCCCCAGACGTGAAGGTTATTTCCCGGAGACTCCACTGGCTACCGGAAGAGAAGAACTCAATAAAAAAACTGGTCTGCCCTTATGCAACAGAAGATAAAATTCTAATTTTCATACTGTATACAGTATAAAAATGCACCGCCAAAATTGCTTAACAAATTAAGAATATTAATAAATGAGCGCAAGTAAAGAATCACCTATTTCTATTAAAGACGATTTTAAGTGTCCTATTTGCGTTGGTTTGTATGTTAAACCAACTATGTTCGAATGTGGACATACCATGTGTCTCGCGTGTCACTACAAGCTAGACAAGTCTTCTCCGTCTCCTACCTTCCAAGTTCCTGAGTTTAAATGTCCTCTGTGTAGGTTCACGAGTACGGTGCCTTGGAATAAAAGGCCGTCTAATGTAGCTCTGGACAAAATATGCAAAGTTATGTATCCGCAAGAGTACGCTGAACTTGCAAAAGTAGAAGCAAGATGCTCTGACCTTACTACGCCGTTAAGGCGACATGTTATAAAAAAAAATGGGATAAGCGAAGAGTTGAAAAACCTAAACTTATCAGAGACTGCAAGCAACGCGCAATCTCAACTTGCGACCCGCGTGTACGAAAAGCTGATGCCGATTTTTTCACAGGCTGCTACCGAGGGAAAAAGCCACGTTTCGATCGGAGAAAAAAAACTAGTATCTGATATAGAGATTTGCATTCAGCCACTGACGAAAAAATTATTCGAAAATAATAACGTTTACAAAATTACATGCACGCCTGAAGAATGTACGATATATTTTTCTCAGTGCTCTATGCGATGGAGACGAGAATTTCGGAATGACAATCACACGGGTGAAACGTTGCAAGACGAACCATTCCAAACTCCTCCGCCTCCTCCTGGAAGACGTCGTATAAGCCGTCCGCTTGAAAGCATATTACTGGGAAGATCTTTTGAAATTCCGTTTACTTAAAATAAATCTCGCCTATAATCAGAAAATGAAAGCAAGATGGACGACCGTTCCGTCAGCGTGGAAAGATTATCCACCTGACAACAACCTAGTTTATGTAAAATGTAACAGGAACTGCAACTGCATTCTTAAAAAAATAAAACATTGTGAAGACGACGCCCACGTCCAGTATAAATATTCTCCCAGAAAAAAGGCTGGCGTTGTAATGACTGCCAAAGAATTTGGAAAATTTTTAATTGTGCAGTCGAGAGGAAGGTTATGGGGAGTTCCAAAAGGAGGAATGGAAGCAGGGGAAACCCCAAAGGAATGCGCGTTTAGAGAATTTAGAGAAGAAACTGGAGTAGTCGCTGATCTGCGCAAGTTTGATATTTCCACGGAGCTGACCGTAAATGCCGGAAAATATTTTTGCATTCACAACCAAATCCAACATAAAGTTTGTCTGAATGATGAGTTTGATTCTACAGGCGTAGGATGGGTAACACGACAGTGTATGAGAGATTTTTCAAAACGAAATTTGATTAGATTTACTTCCGATTTTAAGAAAATACTTGAGGTAATCTAAACAATTACTCATTTTTTTAGAAATGAGTACCACTCACAAATCACTAGCTCAGAAATATCACGAATCTAACGACGTTGAGGCGAGTAAAGCCCATCACCAGCGCGGGAAAGCAATAGAAGAAGCTCACGGCTCGGCAGGAGACATTATCAAGTCTGTAGTTTTGGGAGGCCTGGATGGAATTATCACTACATTTGCAATAGTATGCGCAGTAGAAGGATCAAGTCAACTCGGGTCCAAGGTGATTATTCTGATGGGGGTAGCCAACCTCGTTGCAGACGCCATTTCAATGGGACTTGGAGACTACCTGAGCGAAAAGGCCGAGAACGACTACGTTGCCAAGGAACAGGCACGAGAACAGTGGGAAATGGACAATTTTATAGAAGGTGAGATATCGGAAATGGCGGACATTTATGTTGACAAGGGATTTGCCCGTGCAGATGCGCTCGAAATCCTAAACAAGATGGTTTTGAATAAACAATTTTTTCTAGAACACATGATGGTAGAAGAACTTGGATTTATGCCCGTAGATCCGGAAGCAAACCCGGCTAAAAAAGGCGCAGTCACCTTTTTATCGTTTTTGACATTTGGCAGCGTCCCGCTCTTAGCCTACATAGCCTTATACGACACAATGGATACTCACAAGGTTTTCATGGTCGCTACCGGCGCAGTCGCTTCTACTCTGTTCGGACTCGGATGTTTGAAAGCAAAGCTTATTCAATCCAAAGGATGGGACATCGCCAAAAGTGGAGGTGAAACTCTCGGACTCGGAGGGCTTGCCTGTGGGATGAGTTACTTGGTTGGATGGGGGCTTGAAAAAATTCTCGACGTTGCAGGATGCTCTTCGTAACTGGCTATATTTTTCCAGAATGGTTAATATTTTTAAAAATGTAAAAATCAACAGTCAACCAATATGGCGAAGTCTAAGAAGAAATCTAAGAATAAGTATAAGTTCGTTACCGCACCCGCACGCAGGTTCCCCCGGTTCCCCCCTGCCGATGCGATTAGCAAATCGTTACGGATGCTAATCTATTCGCAACAGCAGGAAAGTGCCGAGCTAAAGGCCAAGCTGAAGGCCAAGGAGGCCGAAAATGCCGAGCTAAAGGCCAAGCTGAAGGTCAAGGAGGCCAAGGAAGATTTGATGAAACTGACCAAAACTGAACTGCAAGACAAATGCAAGGAACTTGGCATCACATACAAAAAAGCGTGGAAAAAAGATAAGTTAGTACATTGTATAGCCGACTCTTCGGCAGTGATCATGGATGCAACGGCGCTCGAAGTTCAAGTCGGTGATAATTGGGCTTTCAATATTGCAGCGGAGGTCCTTGTCAAAAAAGACGAAGCTCGAAAACGCAGAATTGCATCTGACGGTTGGAAGGATAGCATTTTTGGATGTATTAAGAATTTTGGGCCGGATGATACTGGCACTAGCGGTGAAGACATTATCCAACAGTTGAATCAAGCCTGCAATATCAAGTCTGACATTGATGGCAAGAAAACAAAAGGAGAGAACGCAGGTGATGGAACAATCTACGGGAAATCCTGCGAAATCAAAGCCTGCAGGTTAGCAAATCGTCATTTTCAGCACGAATTAGGATTAACCCCCTGGATGACCGAATTTATGATATTTGTAGACATTGCCTCGGACAAGTTCTATGTTACCATTTTTAAAAACTTTACCCAAGAATTTTATAAAGAGTCCGGAAAGAGCAAGAGGGGGAACGCCGCTGTAAAGTGTGCCCCCGCCTTTCCTACCAAAAAAATTACTTGGAGAGGAGGAAAAGGGGCCTTTAAACTAGACACGTCTCCTGCAAATAATGAGAGAAGCAAGTTCACCTTTACTTTTGGTCCCGAGAGCACTAAGGCACAGTTTAAAACATTTGTCGATTCTATTATCAACCCTGAAGAATAAACTTTTTCAAATTTATAACAATTTGAAAATTACTATTTTATTATATCTCATAAACAATTTCCTCGTCGCTTGACTCGTCCTCTTCCTCTTCATTGGCAAACTGCCCTGCGATTTGAGACCTACGTACATTATAAGCCGAATTGGTAGATAAAAAGGCGACTTCTCCCCAATCAAGAGCTTTGAACTTTTTAACATTCCTCTCTTTTTCTTTGTGAAACACTACCCCGTAGCCCCGTCTCCTGGGTAGGTCGTTAAATGTTGGAAACCAGCGCATATTTTTCTTTCCAAAACACGTAGATGGTATATAAATATCGCACTTGTCGAACATTGCCTTGTTCCGCGTAGTTGAAGGCGTCCCTCCGTCCGATAACGAATAGACGGTCAAGACATCGTTGTCTAGTTCTTGGATCTCATATTCAGGATTTTGATGAAACTTGGACCAGACTTGCAAAATACAATTCACCTTGACTGACTTGCCATCAGGGTCGATGAAAGCGGTTTTCAGCGGTTCGGAATGAATCAAATTTAGCCCCATAACTCGTTTCCTAGGGACTCCTTTCCCATCACTTGAAAAGAGTTGAGGAAGAATGAAACAGACGTAGTCCGAGAAGGTACTTGAATGATTGATAAATTGTAAGGCCAGCTGTCCGCGGAGACCAAACGGCGGGTTTCCAAAGACAATATATTTCTTCGACTGGTTGTCTGGTTGGGGAAACCAAGTCAAGAAGTTAGCTGAGATAATCTTATCGCATCGGGGCTCTATATCCAAGGCGATCGTTCTATCTTCTGGTAAAACTCCTAGAAAATTTCCCGAGCCAGCCGATGGTTCGATAAAAGTATACTTGTCTTCACTATCACCATATTGGTTAATAACAGACTTCAATACTTCAAAGCAATACTTAGTAGTTTGAACGGGTGTAAAAAATTGGTCTTTAGCCTTGTATGAAAACTGAGTATAGTTGATATCCATTTTCGCAAGTCTCATTAAACCAAACAAGTAGGAAGATGGTACCTTTTTGAGTTTTAACCATCTAGTTACTGTCCCGGTTGCAACATTCAAATATTTTGCAATATCTCGTGCATTTTCATTTTCAAGAATTTTGAGGAATACCGAATAGGCTTGAGTCGTCATAGTTTCTGAATACATTTACATTCTTTTATTATCATTTTAAACGCTCGAAACGATTGAATTTAATAAAAATTACTTTTATCAAAACAAATGTCTGGCAAAAAATCTCAACTCGGACAATTTTATACTACCAATTTTGAATACATTCTCAATGGAATGGTTGTACCATATAATTCTCACATAATAGAACCCTTCGCAGGCGACGGAGACCTTGTAGAGTTTGCCAATCTGTTCAGCCCTACGGAAATGGAATTGTACGACATAGATCCAAAGAAAAAATGCATAACAGAAAGAGACACACTGAAAAATCCACCTGATTATACGGACAAATTCGTGCTCACAAACCCCCCATACCTCGCAAAAAACAAGCACAATGGAGACAAGGCCGTTTTCATTCAGTATAAACAAGACGACCTGTACAAATGTTTCATATCATCTCTAGTAGACAGCGGCTGCGCTGGTGGAATCGTAATTATTCCTCTCAACTTTTGGTGCTCTATTCGTAAAGCAGACGCCTTGCTGCGCCGCAGGTTTTTGAATAAGTATACTATAATAAGGGTAAACGTATTTTACGAGAAAGTCTTTCGAGATACAGGGTACACTGTTTGCTCGCTTCATTTCAGACCTAAAATCAGCATGGCAAGCGTCGATGAAGTTCCCATGCGATTTTATCCAGACAGGTCGTCGGCCGTTATAAAGATGGGACAGTTTAATGATTACACGATCGGTGGAGACATTCTCAGCCTGGAGCAAACTGACAAGTTCAAGGTCGAGAGAGCTACTGCGAAGAACAAGGACTCGCCGGGTTTGACTAATATTCTGGTAAAATGCATAGACGACACGGCTACTTCCCAACTAGGACTGAAAATTGTTTCGGACGAAGAGATATTTGTAGACGAAACGCCCAAGTTGTCGGCTAGGTCTTATGCGACATTAGTAATCAATCCTCCCATTTCGTTGGAGAGGCAGAAAAAACTTGTAGATGTGTTCAACGCGCGAATGAGGAAGTGGAGAGCAGAATACAACTCTCTTTTTCTCACCAATTACAGGGAAAACAGTAGAAAACGAGTGTCATTTGGACTAGTGTTCAAACTAGTTAATTATTTATTGAGATGAATGAATAAAAACGATTTAGGAAAATTGAAATTAAAATAACCAAACAAAAATGGGGTTCCCAGAATTCAGAAATCAAAGATATTCCGAGCACCAGCAAACCAACAATCAGGATTTAAAAAATTATCTCAGCGCTGCAAAATTGAGAATTGACGATTTTACGAAAACCGAATGCACGCCTCAAAATTGTAAGAGGGCGCTCAAACGAGCCAACGTGCCGCTTGGTAGTATTACAAAGCTTGAAAAAGGAGGGTATATTCGGGACATGGCAAAAACCCGAGGCGTGTCTATTGAAGCTTTGCTCAACGACTACCCAAAAATCAGCGCGCTCTCTAAGCAATCGATTAAGCAAACACTGGACGAAAAATTTCAAATCCAGTATTGGAATGCCAACAATCCTAATCTTCAAATCAAAAAGGGGGGTGCGTACAGATTTGTCACTCACAAAAACCAGGCGTTGCCAGAAGAAGAAGATCACAACAACGCGATGCGAAACCTCGTGTCTTATTTCCCAAGCCGTCTTGGTGGCATAGGCCGAGCAATCGGGGGCGTCGCCCAGACTCATCGAAACATAATGAAGCGAGTCGACCGCTCAAAAACAACCATCGAGAGAAATAACCCGGCGGAGAGGTTCAACAGTTCTAGGTCCTTCGACGGCGAACTGATCGATCAACACGGCAACTTCAAAGGCTATGTCATCTCCATGAAGTATCAAAATCCTACATCTGGGGGTTCCCAAGACCGACAGAAAGACGATGTAAACAATACCGTTCGTATGTGCGCACACTACATCCGCACAAATCCAAATGAAAAAGACCTTGTATTCTATCTTATCATGGACGGCGGCGGACTTGTTCCCCATTTTGTCGACGAGCTAAAAAGGCACGTCGACCAGGAAGGCGTCGGCAATAGAATCTTTGTACGCACTAACACATAATTAATAAATTTATATTATCAAATAATATGAATATACATGTTTTCACTACTTTTTACGGTTTAGTTTCTCCGCCACTCTGTTGATATCTGTAAACCACATAGTGCCTTTACTTTTGATAGTTTTTTCCGGGTCCATTCCGTGGTCACCGTACTTGAGTTGAAAAATTCTAGATGTTTCATCTCTCACCGTTCCATCGTATTGAATTCTGATGTCTTCCTGGAGTTTTACAATCCGTCGCTGAATGTAACCAGATACAGCTGTTCCTACTGCAGTGTCTGACATGCCCTCTCGACCGCTGCACGCGTGAAAAAAGAATTCTCTGGGGTTTAGACCTTTGATAAAACTTGAGGATATGAATCCTCTGCTCTCGTATTTTTGTTCCATCGTGTAATCTTCCTTATTTTTAGGGTAATGGGGTATGCTTCTCGTTTCGTTGTTTAGAAAAAGTGGGATGCGCTTTCCTGAAATATTTTGTTGTCCCAGAAGGCCTGTAATTTGCGCGATATTGAAGAAATCTCCCTTGGACCCGCCCATTACGGTCGAAATAAAACTATTATCAGCTTTTAGATTGTCCTTTGCAATCCTTAATCCGATATCCTTAGCTTTCCCCAGCGCAGCATTAATTCGTGATTCTTTTACCGCTACGTTCCGTGTCCCTCGTTCTATGGCATCCGCTTCCATGAAACATCTGGAAATCGTATTTTTGACCATTCCATCATTGTTTGATGGCAGGCAGTCTCTAAAGCCTATGCTGAACGACGTAATGAGAAGGTATGCATTTGTAATGAATTGCAAATCGTCTAGAAAGTCTAGACATTTTTTGGGGCTGTATTCGTTGTGCAGATAATGTGGGATGCAGCCGTGCGAACTTCCTATGGAATTTTTGCTGAGGCATCCCTGCAGGATTACTCCGTCTTCGATTATTAGCCAAGGCTCTCCATCTTCTTTTCCATTTTTTTTCTTATACCAGAAGTCTGATGGCAGAATCATAGATACTAGCCCCCTTCCTGATAATAGAGTTGTGCTCGTTCGGTCGCCTACCTTGTCTAGAGTAGTCTGGATTTCGTGCATTCTTTGCAAGCATCTGTCTATGTTAGAAACTCTCATCAGCGCGTTAAAAAACTGACCTTTTGTCAGTTTCCTTGACAACTTTTTGGTCATCAGATAGGATCCGAGAACGCCGTCTTGGACGATCACAATATTCATTTTGGACGACTGGCCCGTGATGAGATTGGATTGGACTGTAGATAGAAACTGAATTTCTGCGCGCGCTTCTTGCGTTTGAGGGCAGTGAATATTCATTTCGTCGCCATCAAAGTCTGCATTAAATGCCTTCGTGCAAGCAAGGTTGAAACGAAACGTTTTTCCCTTTCTAACAAAAGTTTTGAAAGCCATCATGGAGGCTTTGTGCAGAGTAGGTTGTCTGTTGAGCACTACAAAGTCTCCATCTCTGAGGCATCTTTCAACCACGTCGCCATTTTGGAGATTGATAATCCGTTTTTTTCTGAATCTGACGTTTTCGAGCTGGGACCCGTTTCTGAATACAGCATCTCCTTTTCTGAGACCGTTGCACACTCTATCGTGTGATTCTGGCGAATCATCTCCTATTTTGAATGCAAAACATCCTCTTGTGTGTTCTTTTTTTTTGTATGGTATAATTTCATCTCCTAATTCAAGCCTGGTTCCTTTGTCTACTCGGGCGTGATCCAAGTTAATTCTAATTTCTCTACCTTCTTTTTTTCTAACGATAAATCTAGCGTGTCCGTCGTTTACAATTTTAGTCAAATTATCTCTGGTGCGGTCAGATACAATGTTTGGTATAGTAAGAATTCTGGCTACTTCTTCGGGCACTACCATTTCTCCGTTTTTTAGAGCGGTGTCTGGACCGATTACTGTGCGGGCAGTTTGGTTTGCTCTGCGGCCCATAATATTTCCGCGCATCTGCCCGTCCTTTCCGCTAATACGCGTTTTGATGCACTTGACGGGCCGGCCATTCGTAGTATGCTTTGCCCTGCCGGCTGAGTTATTAAAGGTAGTCGCAATTCTGAATTTAAGAGTTTGTAGAAGTTTTAGTCGGCGGGAACCTTCGGCCGCCCCCTCCGTGCCTGCCTGTTTGAGTTTGTTGTTTACCTTGACAATTTCTACATATTGGTTAGACAAGTCGTCGTCGCACATGTTTCCAGCCGCTCTGACAAAGGGTCTTCCTGGTGGCGGAAGTACTGGTAGGGCTGTGATGATAAGACTTGACGGTCTAGTCAATTTCGGATTCATGCCTAGGAGACGCACATCTTCGTCGCTTATTTCTTTAAAAATATCTAAAATTTCCTGTGCAGATATGTCTATGGAAACTTTTTGTTTGTCATTGTCCGTGTCTTCATATGTCATGCTAATAGTATTTTCGACGGTATTGCTTTTAAAAGAAGGTTGGGGAGTGCTACACCATGTACAGATGTCAATCTTCATCATTAGTTTTTTCACCATATTAAACCTGGTTACAGGGGATTTGTTTCTGTCTGTGCATCCTTTGATAGCAAGGTGGTCGCGAGAGAGTAGCAGCCGTTTACAGTCTCCGCATACGCATCTCAGTATGGAGATAACTTTTTTTGTGTACAATGGGTGCACGATGGGTTCTGATAATACGATGTGTCCGAAATGTCCTGGGCAAGAAATTGCGTCCTGTCCGCATGTGACGCAATTATTGTTATCGACAGGTCCCATTTTAGGGTCGTATATGGAGTTAGGTCCAACCTTTTTTGAAGATGTGACTTCAACGACTGACATATTTAAGACATCGCTTTCGCTTAGCACTCCAAAAAATATTCCGGTGATTTCTCCTACTGATTCAGTCATTTGATCTTAGTAATTAGCATTTTAAGGCATCATTTTAATCATAAAATGTTGCCGATTGGAATAATTATATTATCATGTATATACCCTGTTGCTGCCTTGAGTTGTAAATTTTGTTTGGATTCCTTGTGCCCTAGGAGGGTATATTATGACACGATTTAAAAATAAATTCGTTCTTCATAAATGCCAGGAAAGAAGAAAAAGAAAAAACATAGAAAGCCTAGAGAAGCGGTTAAACGAGATCTCGTATTTAAAAATTTCCAGGAAGAATATGCGGTCATAACAAAAAAGCTGGGAGACCGGCGGATGATCGTGCAGATGCCCGACATGAAGACCGACAAGATCGGAATTATCCCTGGCAGATTTCGGAAGAGGTGCTGGTTTGATATAGGCGATTTATGCCTTGTGTCCTTCCGTGAGTACCAAGACAACAAGGTAGACATAATTTATAAATATACCCCTGATGAGAGAAGATCTCTGCACAGGACTGGTGAGATTCCGATTGCATTTGCAAGCGGTAGTGCCGATGTTAGCAGTGCAGACGTTGGCAACCCCGAGGAGGATGCGTTTGAGTTTACGTTTGACGAAATATAATTATTTATTTTAATACTAAATGTCACAAGAACAAGATAAGATAAATAAAGAATTTTTGGTTGCAACCTATAATGGCGATTATGACCGCGTCCAGATGCTCCTCAACGCGGGCGCCAACGTGAATGCGACGGACAATAGCGGCTACACCGCTTTAATCTATGCAGCCGACAAGGGCGACAAAGACGTCGTCCAGATGCTCCTCAACGCGGGCGCCAACGTGAATGCGACGGGCGAGGACGGCAGCACCGCTTTGATCCTAGCAGCCGACAAGGGCCATCTGGAAATCGTAAGCTCGCTCCTTGGCCGGCCGGGCATCGACATGAATGCGAAGGAGAATGTGAACGGCAGCACCGCTTTGATGGTGGCAACCGACAAGGGCTACACCGACGTCGTCAAGATGCTCCTCAACGCGGGCGCCAACGTGAATGCGACGGACAATAGCGGCTACACCGCTTTAATCTATGCAGCCGACCAGCGCTACACCGACGTCGTCAAGATGCTCCTCAACGCGGGCGCCAACGTGAATGCGCTCGACAACGAGTACGGCTACACCGCTTTGATCGTGGCAGCCCTGCATGGCTACACCGACGTCGTCGAGCTGCTCCTCGACAAGGGTGCTGACGTGAATGCGACGGGCGAGGACGGCAGCACCGCTTTGATGGTGGCAACCGACAAGGGCTACACCGCCATCGTCGAGCTGCTCCTCGCCGTGCCGGGCATCGACATAAATGCGAAGAACAAGAACGGCAGGACCGCTTTGATCGTGGCAGCCCTGTATGGCCGCATCGACGTCGTCGAGCTGCTCCTTGCCGAGCCGGGCATTGACGTGAATGCGAAGGACAAGGACGGCAACACCGCTTTGATGGTGGCAGCCCTGCATGGCTACACGGAAATCGTCAATGTAATTAGAACTTGGGGTCCAGGTGTGTACTTCGTGACTGGTGACATTCCAGGCGACTCCAGATCTGCGACGAATATTGAACGTCTTACACTTAAAAAACAAAATACTCTGCCTTTTCCCCCCTACATGAACAATGTTCGACGGAGAGCAGATTCTTTGGATGATGGAGAGTTGTCAGGAAATGAAAGAGTTCTTCTTATGCTTGATAAGTTAGGAAATAATCAAAGAGGCGACGAAGAGTTCCCGGACGAGAGAGTCGACACTGAACTCGATATCATTCGAGCTACCGATCATGTCCGCAGCTTCCTCGGTCGGCGGGATCAGGGGCAGCTCGCTAGCGTAGCGCGGCGCTTCAATGATCCTGGACTCCCATATATCGACGAAGATCCTCCTTACCATCTTCGCGCTGGCACTTGGGACGGTGGCCTACCTTATGCATATCCATATTTGGATTATCGCAACCACCTAACAGCAGAAGCAGCAGCAGGAGCAGCAGCAGGCATCGACCCGGACGTTTATAATTTCATGGTCAGTTTAGACTTTTTAGACTTTGACCCGTTGAACAGACTCCCAACCGATGAGGAAGTGGGAGATGCAATCGCGCGCCAATATCTACTCGAGGGCGATATGCTGAATGATAGAACGCCGGTCCTACCCAACGCCATCAGTAACGTCACAAACCGCCGGCTTGAGGAGTTTGGCGGTTTCTGGGGAGATGCAGCGCGAGCGGCGCGGGGCGCGCTCGAGGATGGGGAAGACCCCGAATATATCCGTAATCTTGTCGACGCAATGATCGAGACATTTCCAGATGATGGAGAATCGAAGGAACCAGTCCCAGATCAGGAATCAAAATAATTTGCGTTTGCATTTGTACACTATATAATGGCACCAAAAAGATAAACGATTTTGATTGTTCTAAAAATCAAACGAACGTTTAAGTACACGAATAAGAAAATTAGCCTCCGTTAAGTTCATGTCTTCATCGGCCCCGCCTCGTCTTCCTACTGTTATAGTACTACCATCTGCCGAGAAGGCCGCTGCAAGCACGCCGCAAGTTTGATCCTGGCTTTCAGCACTGTTTGAAACTATGCTGGTTTCAAAATAATGGGTCCGTGCTCTGAAACTATGCGCGGTAGCGAAATTGATAGTTAAAATTTGTTGAATGTCGCCTCCGCCACCAGCGACGTCCGGTAAAGTTCCTTGGTACGCGCCGACATACTCTTGTCCGGAAGCGACCGGTGCCGAGAATGCGGTTTTGGCAAGGCCGCTGGTGTCCGTAAGGGTAAGCTGAACCGGGTACACTGTGTTGGGGATTCCATCGCGCGCAGACACCGTTTGGGTCACGACAGAATTATTATAATTAACAATTTCAGATGTCATTTATTATTATTATTATTTGTTTCTAATATTTTGTAGTTCCTTGACAATCCTCCACCTGCGATGAACTTGATGGATATTTGGGGATAACCCCGAAGAAGATAAAAACAGCGTAACGTGCGTAGACGGATCGGATAGTATAGTTATTTTCAAATATGAAATTTGAAAATTTAACGCTCAAACTCGGTTTTGATCCGAGGACCTTACGATTAACAGTCGTACGCTCTTCCAGCTGAGCTATTCGAGCTTATTTTTTATTAATGAACTAATTCTTTTAATAGGTTTCTAGCATCTCTGAGTAAGTCGTCGATTTCTCTGAGCTCTTCATATGGGTAGTCAGCAGACGATGACCCTGGAGATTTTTCCCCCCAGTTGGCTCTAAATTTTGGGAAGTCATCGTCTGAGCTATCTCCTCCGGACGAGGGGGAGAAAGAACTCGTTTTTCGGTCGGGTGTTTTGGACTTTCTAAATCTATTTTTAGTCGACCTAGACCTAGACTTATATTTGTTCTTAGACTTCGATGGAGATTTTCTCATGGACGAAGATGATGGTGAGTAATACTTACTATCGTTGGAACTCATTTTGCCTAGAAATTCAAGTTCTTAAACCGGATATGATCAGAACTTTCTGTCTTACAAACGCTTCTAGACGGGCGTAGTCCAGATAACAGAAGATCGGGTAGTTTTCAATATCGCTCCATATTCTAAACAAGTCGTCTACAGCATCTTCAACAGGATTAGATACTTTCTTTACTCGCGAATCAAGGGTGCGTTCATCTCGTTTGAGCTTTTCTTCTAAAATTTCATCCGCATTTTTTTTTAATTTTCGGGCCTGCTTCAGAGCGTGTTTTTTACCCTTTCTTTTTGGCTGCGTGCTATGCATAGTTATTATTAATAATATGAATGTAGTTCTTAAATGTTTCTTCTAATTTTTTCTAACGTTTTACCTACTAGATTTTGACCGACTTTGGCGCTCCCAACAGGTCCAGAGCCAAGTATATAATTTGTGCTTTTGTAAATTATTTTACCTGTGTGCTCTTTCAGAGCTTTTTTTGCGTCGGCAGACTGATTGATCCATGCTTCTACCCCCTTTTCGCATGCCTGTCTTAGAAGCATCTCAAAAGTTTCGTCTCTCAGCTCTATGTATACCTCGGTTCCCTTCCGCACGCCGGAAAATTTTCCCGTGACTCCGAGCAGTGCTTGCTCAGCCTTAGTTTCTGCTTCCTGATTATCGAATCTCAAACTGAGCACTGAGACGAGTAGTCTAAAAAGTATATAGTGCGCAGCAGAAGAGAAACATCTACCGTCAATACTCATCTGAATTTCGTATTCGACCGTCAGTTCAGGAAATTCTGTACGTGAAATAACATACTCTCCAATTTCTGCCTTCTTTTCAGTGCTATTTTCATCTGTCCTGGTAAATTTTTGACATCGGTGCGTCCATCCTTCGGCCTGCTCGATTTCCAAAGTAGTAGGCTCATACAGGCGAGCAATTTTTGTAGTGATATCGGTTTGAACTTCCTCTGGAAATTTTTTTTTCTCGTAAAGAGTCCACACCTTTTCATTAATTTTAGGAATACTGTCCAACAATTCAGTGTGCTTTTTATAAACTCGGGCCTTGGTCATTGACGCCTTCTTGTCACGTAACTTGTTTTGTTTTTGTTCCAGATTATCTACGAGTTCTCTCTTTGCCGCGGTGTCTAGAAGATTATTTTCAAGCGACAGCCGAGTAGTGTATATCTGACTTTTCAGATTCCCAGTATGCTTATTTACAGCTTCCTTAAAAAAATGAGGATATTTGGTGTTCAAAATATACGTAGCTACGCATGCCTTTGCTACTGCTCCTTTGAGAGAGATCATCTGGTCACGATACTTTCTCAATTCCTCTCTTCTTACTAGGTTGTACAGAATATTTCCATTAAGACACAGCGCGGCTGACTTTACTTCTGGGGCTACCTTCTCAATGCTTTCCGGAGATGTATCTCCCGTGTGCGCAAGCTCCGTAGGGATACTTGCAATGGAAAAGTGTTTAAATCTTTCCAGAGAGTTCCCGTCGCGCAGCATCTTTGTCATCGCCTTTTTTATTCTTATTGCCTGCTTCACTCGCTTGATGTAGGCCTGTTCATCCCGGTCCGCGTTACGACGATTCATATTTTCAGCCAACCCGCTCCGACATTTCATTAACTCTGTAGCCTCTTCCAATGTTGCAGACTTCAGTGATGCGACGCACGATAATACAGGGGACTTTAGTCTAATTGTACCAGTCTTCAGAAGAATCGCTCGTAAATCTGGATCTTCGTATTTTTCCTTGTAGGCTGCTTCCAACGCGATGTCTGCAATTTTTTTCAAATCTGCATCCATGGCCTCCTTGGTAGCCGATTGAAGATCGGCCAGCTTCATTGTACGAAATTTGTTTTTAACCAGGGGGTCGGTGCAATCGACGATAGAGGAATATATAAAATTTATCACATTCCGCCATTCCTCTCCCTCGATAGTTACTTTACCTGACTGATCAGGATTTAGTATTTCTAAATCATTCATATTTAGAAAATTCGGTGTTAATCTTTAAGCACGGTTAATTTAATTAATAAGTAGTAATAAATGAGTAAAAAAAAATACCACTTTGAATGTGCACCCTCGTATAAAGAGGAATGCGGAGACCCATCATACATAGTCAACTATTGCGAGAATGAAACAGACGGAGAATCGTGCGTTTACGGAAAAGGGAGGCATGGCACTCCTTACTCAAATATGACGAAAGGTGAGCCGGGAAAGCCTGGCCAATTGTTTTCACAGTACTACATGTGCAACTGGAATGACGATACACAGAAGTGTTACCTTGATACTAATTGCCCATGCAGCTGTAAAATAGGTCCCTTTAATGTTGACGCATCAGATACAGCGGGGCTTGGTGACTGCTCTAAAATTACAAATTCAGTCGCTTGCAATTTATTTTATAAAAAAGAATCAGATAAAATATTCCCATGTCTATGGAAAGCGACAACTGGCCTTAGCGGAACGTGCGAACAGGGTACCATACCATGCACGCAAAGTGCTTATGCCACTGCTACTGATTATGCTTCAAACACGTGTACTTTGGGAAGAGGAACTACTTCAAACTGCACAACTATTTGCAAAAATAAAATTTCAGGATCAACCACCTCAGGAAAGCAGCTTTGGCAAAAAAAATGTGAATTTGGCGGTTACTCTAGATACTGCGCGTGCAACTATTAATTCATATAATATTTTATTCTTCTAACGATAGGCTCAAAAAATTCCCCCCTGCCTGTGCCAACTTACTAACTTTGCGCATAAAGTAAGAAACAGTAGATATATCGTAATCGTGACGATCTAGTGTTTTCCCTTGCAGATCAACTTGACGTTCTAGCGCTGCAACTCTCTTACTCAAGCAGTCACGTGACGTTTTGTACTTCTTGATAACTGCTCTCCCCATCTGCCCGTCCTCTACGTACCACCGATTTTTATACAGATCGTAAACCTGGTACCTACCCGTCTTTGTTGGGTGCGGCCTTCTCTTGAGTTCTTTTGAAAGAAGGTTCATTTTTTGTTTCTAAAAAAACTAATACTTCTAAATCATTTTGAAAAACAATGATTTATATTTTGAAATATTTATAAAAATAAAATAATGGTCAAATCTACTAAGAAGTTACTTGAATTAATTGAAAAAAATAACAATGTTCAGATAGGCTCCTGGAAAATAGGCGATTTTGTGGTGTACAAAGCCGGAAGAAATGCTCGCCAAATCGACGGGGTGATTTTCGGAGTTAAAAATTTTAAACAAAAAATTATCAAGATTCAGGTTTGGTTAACAAACGGAAGGGTTCTCGGTTCCCAGAAAACAGACAAGTTTACTAGGAAACTAAACTCAGATAAGTATATGATAGAAGTATTGGATGAACAAGACAAAACATTTCAAATTGTTGTTTCCTCTGACGACGTAGGGGACGACGTCGTCCCCGTCCCTGACGACGTCCCTGACGACGTCCCTGACGACGTCCCGGGCGACGTCCCTGACTCACCTCAGCTTGTTCTCCAACGTGTTGCACAGTCCGATAATTGGATAGTAGGCGATCTTGGTCGCAAAGAAGATCCGTATGCTAGCTTTATCGAGGAAGTAGACAAGATTCCTTTGCAGGATTACTCTGCAGAATACAAAATGATCGACGACTTCTTCGGCAAAGTAAAATGATTGAATAAAAATTAATTTTAAAAGAAAAAAAATGCCTACTCTTAATAACTACTCAAAAATTTTAGATTCACTTCTTTCTCTGCAGAGCAATCTTGACGAAGCAGGCATGATAGAAATATTTGGACAGCATATTGGCGAACATCTCTTTGAAAAGATAATTCGATTGGATAGAAATATAGTCTACTTTTATTCAGGGCTTGACAAGTATAATCGACTTGTTTTTATTAAACATCTGTCCAAGATGTAATCACGTGAACATATAGTACGTTTCAGGATCTATTTTTGAAGATCTAGTATTTTTTTGTAAGAGTTCCTCAATATCTATATATAGAACGTTTACATCTTTACTTTTTTCATTTGTACCCCAACCAAAAAAAAAGTCTTGTACGTTTCCCATTTATTTCAATATTTTTTAAAATATTGAAAGTGCTTTTACTTATTTTATTATTAAGGCGCATGGCTTTCGTGCCAGTGGCAGTTCTTTGCTAAGGTAGGGGGATTCAAAGAATCATAGGCGCAAGTACGGTAATCGCCACCGCATAAAAAGTTCCCGTCGTCGCAGTTAGACTCTGATATTTTTTCTTCTAGTTCACCACTAGGGCATTCGCCATTATAACCACAGCCACAATGATCGCACCCCATAACAACCGCACAACGACCATCGCCGAACTGCGTAGGACGAGCGGCTACCAAACCTTGATTTGGTGCAACACTAGTTGTACTTATTCCTGGTGCCGCATGCATGTCACCATTCGACCAATTACCAGATACTCCAGGGCACTTGTAATTAGTGTCAAGATCTCCACCTTTTTGGTTCTTCACGCAAGCTGTTAATTCATTATTAGCATTTGTAGTCGCGTGCCAACTATCTGGTTTAGCAAGTGTGTTACCGCAGTTGGTTCGTGAGCATTGCATTGTTCTACACGTTTCTCTGTCATCCATTGTACTGAAAAGTGTGTCAAGGTCTGCGTTATCAGCTGGGCACTGGCGGTTCACAGTAACAGTTTGCCATGAACAGTCTGCACTGCCTGTGTTCGACTCGGTACACTCTGCTGCTGTATTTCCTCTGCTTTGTCTGATTTCTTCTCCATCGCCACCCCCCCCTCGACAAATAACATTACCGCCGCCTTCAACTGCTCGCACGCACTGTCCTTCATTATCGTGAATAACCCAGCCTCCAGCCTCGGTTTCCCCTCCATCCTGACTAGTACCCTTTTGCCATTGAGCGGAAACCAAAGCCCCATCGGCGGTTGGTCCCGGCATCGTTTCACCCTGACCATTACAATCATACTGAATGTCGAGTGCACCTGAACCGGTGTCGACTACTCTACACGTCGCATTACTGCCCATGGTAGGGTTTAAGGCGGCTCTAAATGCTGCTCTAGTTGTTTTATCCGCGCATCTAGATGGTAATCCGTGTTCGGGTAAGCACTCCATGAGAGAGTCAATCATATCATCATTTAGCGTCTCCTGATCGCAGAGGTCTGGAACCATTCCAGAAGTAGGATCTGGAGTAGTAGTACCGTCCATTTTATAAATGCATCCTGGCCCCCATGTTCCGAACTTGCATTTGTGCGTACATTTTTCGGTAGAAGCATCTGTATACCACCCCAGTTTGCAATCGCACGCTCTAGACAGACCGTCCGAGCTCTGAGTGCAGAGCTCTTTAGCCCCTCCAGGGGTCGCATCAAATACTCTGCAAGATACTAAACCTTTTGTTTTGTAGAAGAAGTCTAACACCGTCCCAGTCTCCAGGAAAGTGCCCTTATTCAAAATAACTTTGTCGTTTTCACCACTACTGTTTCCACCGTGCACACCCTGCATCTTGAAAAGCATTTTTTGAGTTTCCGCGTCTATGGGCGCGGGGTCGCCTAATAACTGATAAGGAGAATTTCCTGCCAGGGCATCAGCATTTGTTCCAGTTTCAAAGTCGGCGTACACAGGAGTTGATCCAGATGGTGCGTAAGATACAACTACGAGAGATTTCTGAACATCTTCCAGGTCAGCAGCAGCTGTGCCAGGAATATCTGATCCATCCGCAGCAAAGTCCCATCTAACTCCCATTCCTTTAGTGACAGTAGGAACGGCTGCGACATTGTTCGTCCAGGTTATATCAAGAGGAATTGCTCCACCATTCGCCTGTGGGAAGGATCGTTCAGCTGTTCTACGAGTGACGCCTTGGTGGCACGGGTCTAGATCACACTTAGCGATTCCGTCTGCGTTGAATTCTAATCCGCTAGACGACCAGTCTCCCTTGCAGACACATTGGTATGCGTCAGTAGAGCCCGATGGGGGCGCGGCGCCCTTTCCAAATCCACAAACCTTTTCTGTGAATCCAGAGGTTTCGTATTCGCAGTAGTCGCCTGCGTATCCGGTATCGCATGTGCATTTGTTTGTAGTCGGGTTGCAACTACCTCTTCCAAAGCAAGGAGAGTTTCCTTCTTTGCATTGTTGCAACGCCTCTCCAGTTAATCCATCACATATGGTATCACCAGGACTAATTTCTGAACAATTTGCGATACAACTGAGACCATCCACAGAATTTTGATAACGCTGATCCGCGTCTATCAGCACTCCTTGCTGATCATTTCCACTCTTTTTACGTTCGCAATTACATTGACATTTTGGATGAAGGCGATTTGCCCCGTCGGAGTTTAGGTTTTGATCGAAGTAGTTCCATTCACTGTCTGCAGGGTCTCGGTCATGATACTTACAATATGCTTGAGATCCTCCCGAGGTCGTATACGTCTGCTGTTCGCACCGTTGCTGTCGGCTCTGGCCAAGACCAAGTCTGGCTTGGTTGACTCTAGTACATGCGTCAACTGGAGGGTAAGATCCATCTCCAGCTGCCTGTCCTGTACAGTAATTTACATCAGGTCGATTGCAACATGCTTGTCCTTGTGGGCAAGATGCATCTTGCGCAGGACATCCGACGATGTCCGCTCCAGCTCTATTTTCGCAGTTGTTTCCTGTAAATCCTGGGAAGCACACGCACGAAGCGTTGCCAGTTTTACCTGAAGCGTATCCCTGGTTATTACACCAAATAATACCTTTGGCAAGATTTTCGTCTCCTGCGCTCGAACCGAGAATGGCATCCTGAGGCATGTCGCAGTGAGCGCCTCCAAATCCTGTGCGAGTAGCGGTGACTTTAGCATTGCAATCACCACGGAGCGTGCATCCGCTTCCCTGTGAGAGACACTGATTATCAGTTAATGCCAAGCAAGTGTCCTTAACAGTTTGACTAGGTATACACTTGTTGTATATTCCATCCCAAGTACATTCGGAGTGCGTTCCGCAGTCGTCTGCATCGGTGTGATCAGCACACGACTGGAATGCCTGGCCGTTTGGTTGACAAGTCAGTCTACTTCCAGAGTAGGAACAGGCAGCATTGCTTTCGCATGATGATTGCAAATTTGCAGTGTCGAGGACCGAATTTTTGCATATGAAATTGGTTTGGTCTCCTTGACCGCAGACGCATCCACAGAGGCGTCCCGCCGCATCAGAATAAGGTCTAATAGTATTGATAGTACCTCCATTCGCGCAGAAGTAAACGCCACTTTCTCCATTAGCAGAGTTGTCTCGTGTGGCAGCATCTGTACTAAGAGTGCAATTTTCGTTTGGGGTTCCGCAAGTGTACCCGGCTGCCGGAGTCCACGTAGAGCCAGCAGCTTCACATTCCGCTTTAGTAAGCTTGGAAGCGTCCTCGCACGCGCCTTCGCCATCGGTGTAGCCTGTATCACACTGCGTGCATCCACAACTACCTGGAAGGGCGCCGCCCGCACCTGGTGCGCCATCTGGTACAAGGGAGCCGCCATTGACGCACGCGAAACCAGCCTGGATGCAAGGGTCAGCGTCAGGGTCAGACGGTGTACTGCAATCAGCGCCTGTCCACAGGGCATTGCAGTTGCATGTGCAACCAGTTTCCCGGTACCCCGTAGCGGCAGTTGCTTTAGTAGGCCCACCGCAATCGTCTGCGACAGTACAAGCGGTCAAGTTTGAGCTGCAGTCAGCACCGCCTTTGCCAGCATTACATGTACATGTGCAACCTGTCGCAACATTACCTGAAACATCGCTAGCCTGTCCGCTGCAGTTGTCGGCAATCGTGCAAGAGGTCGCGGTGCCACAAGTATCGCCGGTGTATCCGGTCGCACAAGTGCAGCTGCAAGTGTTATCTTCCCGGTACCCCGTGACAGCAGAAGCATGATCGTTGCAGTCATCGGCAGACGTGCAAGATGTCATGGCACTGCATCCAGTGCCTGTAAAGTTTCCGTCGTCTCCACAGACCCAGTTGCCGCCGCCGGTGTACCCAGCATTGCAAGTAACTACCACTGTGGCTCCGGTGTTGCCCGTGATATCACCATTACGAGCCTTGTTCGAGTCGGGCACTTGAGTAGGCGTGCAAGAACCAGCAGTGCATTGACTGCCTGAAAAGTTTCCGTCGGCTCCACAGGTCCAAGTACCCCCACCGCTGTATCCATCATTGCAAGTCACCGTCACAGTGTCTCCGACATTGCCTGTAATAGAACCAGCAGCGGATTTGTCAGATGCGGCAACCTGAGTAGGCGTGCATGCAGTAGCAGTACCGCAGTCTGCTCCAGAGTAGCCCGCGTCGCAAGAGCAGGAACAGCCAGTCTCTACGTACCCTGATGCTGTCCCATGATTGCTGCAGTTGTTGTTGCGGGTGCAACCAGTAAAAGAAGTGCCACAATCATCTCCGGCGTAGCCCGCGTCGCAAGAGCAAGCACCGCAGCTTCCAGCGTCATCCTGAAAAGACTGCCCGGGCGTTCCGTGGCTATTACATGCGTTGTCCGCCGTGCATTCAGTGCGCGCAGTTTCGCACGTAGTGCCTTTGTAAGGAGGATCACATTGGCAAGTGCAGTTAGGACGAGTGCCGTTTCCCACACCTCGTCCGCTGCAGTCTGTTTCGTCACACT